>Ga0307476_10000015_pt1 | contig 206284 bp, 180 predicted proteins | sample atmos_gasesECM2C_2_FD_203314 | JGI IMG/M metagenome (GOLD analysis project Ga0307476, IMG submission 203314) | Hardwood forest soil microbial communities from Morgan-Monroe State Forest, Indiana, United States - atmos_gasesECM2C_05 | ecosystem: Environmental > Terrestrial > Soil > Temperate... | reverse complement strand
GTGAATCCAGGGCACGCCCACGCGATCGCCGATTTGCAAATCGTGCACTGCCGGGCCTTTCTCCACTACGTGACCGGCAATTTCGTGGCCGAGAATCAGCGGTCTCTTCACGATTCCCAACAGCTGTGTCCAATCCCCATCAGCCACGTGCAAGTCGGAATGGCAGGCGCCACAGGCTTCCACCTGGATCAAAACTTCATCTGCTTCGGGATTGGGCCGTTCCACTTCCTCGATCGAGAGCGGTTTCTTGAAATCGTGCAGGATAGCGGCTTTCATTTAACTTTAGCCTTGCAAGAACGAGGAGAGCAGACTGGTCCAGGAACCAATCAGGGCTTAATACCGCGTAGGAAAAACTCAACGGCGCTGTCCACACGCTCGGTCAGTTTATGAGGTCCTGTGAGGTCGACGGTCCATTGACGGACCACGGTGTGGTAAAGGGCCTCCATAAATTCGGCAAGATGCACCACCGGGAATGTAGTCGTGATTTCACCGCGTTCCTGACCCTGTGCCAAGATTTCCCGCAGCCGGCTGATCGCAACTCCCTCGACTCCGCGCACCTCCGGAGAACGCACCGGATCCATCGCACCCGACAGCACGACCGCTTTCCACAGAGGTCGGTCGGCTTCCGCTTCGAGCGCCATGGCGTGATACAGGCGATGCAAGCGCTCAGCGGTGTCAGCCTTGGTGGAAAGTTCTGATTTGAGGCGCTCCGCTATGCACTCGAAGCCACGCTTACCCACATCCCGTAAAACAGCGTCCTTGCTCGGGAAATAACGGAAGAAAGTCGGCTGGCTGATTTCGAGAATTTTGACAATATCATCGACGCGAGTTTTTTCGTAACCCTGTTTGCGGAACAATCGGATGGCTGTCTCGATAATTTGCTGACGAAGTCGCGCCTTCTTGCGCTCCCGAAGCCCTGGGACCTCGTGGTTCTGCACTGGGTGGATCTGCGCCGGCGCATTTCGCTTCACCGAGCTTCTGTGATTCCGCCTTCTTCGCGGTGCGGCGACTTCAACACGAACCATAGTCGTATATTCTCCTGATCAGAGTTGCAGGACACGCTACAGGTTGCGTGCTCCATATACCCGGATCGATTTTAACAATTGAGATTCGATCGACTGTTCTCCCCAATCGCGATCTAATCGCGAGTTCGACGCTGCCCGGGTTCAATCTTTGTGTTGCATGTTGACGTTAGTTACTCATATCTGATATAGACTAACACAATTTGAGAACGTGATTCGACTGGTTTGCGAGCTGTGACTTCGCAACATCGGAATATCAGCATCGAAGTCGCAGATTTGCGCGTGTGGCGTCGCAATCGTTCGACCCGGGGGAAGATGATGACAACTGCCGCGGCAACTCCTCTTCAAGTTAAAGGCGGCGCGTTCCTCATAGAGGATCGCTCGCCCGATGAAATTTTCACGGCCGAAGATCTGAACGAAGAACACCTCGCAATAGCCGGCACGGTCGACCAATTCTGGACGAATGACGTGGAACCTCATCTCGAGGCGATCCGCCACCAGACTCCGGGGGTCGCACTAAGCGTGCTTCGCAAAGCGGCCGAGCTGGGACTCGCCGCGATACCGATCCCCGAGAAATTCGGCGGCATGGAAATGGACTTGCCGTCTGTAATGATCGCGGGTGAGCATCTGGCCCGGGACGCTTCTTACGGGTCCTGGCACTCCTCCCATACCGGGATCGGTACGCTACCCCTTCTTTTCTTTGGCAACGAAGAACAGAAGCGGAGATATCTTCCCAAGCTGGCGAAGGTTGAGCTGTTGGCCGCTTACGCCCTAACCGAACCGCTGGCCGGCTCCGATGCTCTCGCCGCGCGTACTCGGGCGGATCTCAGCGCAGACGGCAAATACTACGTCCTCAACGGACAGAAGATGTGGATCACCAACGGAGGCGCGGCAGACCTTTTTACCGTATTCGCTAAAGTAGGCGGCGAGAAGTTCACGGCGTTCCTGGTGGAGCGCAGCTTTCCCGGCGTGACCAGCGGCGCCGAAGAACACAAGATGGGCATCAAGGGCAGCTCGACCACGGCGGTGTATTTTGACAATGTCCGAGTTCCGGTCGAAAACGTGCTTGGCGAAATTGGTCGCGGGCACATCATCGCGTTCAATATCCTGAACATCGGCCGGTTGAAACTCGGCCCTGGTGCCGTGGGTGGAGCAAAAAACGTGCTTGCCATCTGCTTGAAATACGCCAAAGAACGTAAAGCATTCGGATCGGCGATTGCGGATTTCGGCGCCATCCAGTACAAGCTGGCGGAGATGGCGATTCGCACCTTCGCGGTGGAATCCATGGTGTGGCGCGTTGTGGGACTCATCGAGAGCCAATTGGCGCAGTCCGCTCAGGATAAGCACGCGGATTCACAGACCGAGCTCAAAGCCGTTGAAGAGTACGCCGCGGAGTGCTCGATGATTAAGGTGTATGCCTCCGAGATGTTGGACTACGTTGTCGATGAAGGCGTGCAGATCCACGGCGGCTATGGCTACCATCAAGATTATGCGGTGGAACGGGCTTACCGTGATTCGCGAATCAACCGGATCTTCGAAGGCACCAACGAAATCAACCGGCTGCTCATAACCGGAATGCTGCTGAAACGCGCTGCCCGTGGGCAATTGGGGCTTATCCCCGCGGTTCAGGCCGTAGTCGGAGGCTCTGGTAATGGGGCAACGGCCTCAGCAAGCACCGACAAAGATAAAGATGAAGACGCGCGGCTTGTGCAGAGTGCGAAGAAGATTGCGCTGTTCACGATCGGGATTGCCTATCAAAAATACGGGGCCGAGTTGGAAAAACAGCAGGAGATCGTGATGAACATTTCCGACATCGTCATGGAAGTTTTCGCGATGGAGTCAAGCTTGCTTCGAAGTCGTAAGCTTGCAGCCTCGGGCAAAGGGACCAATGCCGCCAACATGTGCGCCGTATTTTTGCGCGAGGCCATGGATCGAGTAGAAGTCTCGGCGCGAAATGTCATCGGCGCCTGCTCGGCTGGCCACGCCCTACGGGAGAATATGGCGACTCTACGCGGCTTTGCCAACTACGATCCGCTCGATGGGGTTACGCTGCGGCGCAATATTGCCGGCCGACTTCTGGCCGCTGCACGCTACACGGTCTGACAGTGACTTGTCCTCCACTATGGCTGCTGCTACCCCGGTAAACCGCCAATGGCGGCTCAAATCGCGGCCCATGGGGCTGATTAAAGCTGACAACTTCGAGCTTGTGTCCCAACCGGTGGCAGTGCCTGAGGAGGGCCAGCTCCGAGATAGTCCGCAACCCGAAACCGGTCTCCTTATCTCTATCTCTTGTGCTTAACCTGGGAGCGTACACCGCATCCCGTCCGGAGACCGGCCTTCTCACCCCATCTGATTTCGACACTTACCCAGCAGAACCTAGAGCGACGCAAGTACATTGGAAGGGAGTCCGAAAGTGCAACCCACCGAAATTTAATCACTTTTGACCGGTTTTCGGCTCGGAGCGGTATTATTATAAAGCCCAGAGCGGAGAAGAGAGGATGTCTGCCTGCCTGAATCGATTGCTTCTATTGTCTGGGGTCGCCTTTGCTTCAGTTGTCCCTGCCGCTTTGGCCCAAGCCGGTCCGCCGCGCCCTGATACGCCCGCTCCCAGCATACGAGTTACCACGCACATGGTGCTGGTGGATGTGGTTGTAACCAGCAAGCAGGGCAAAGCAATTCTTGGCCTTCATCCCGAAGATTTCGTCGTGGAAGAAAACGGCAGAGCGCAAAAGATTTCCAGCCTGGATACGCCCGCTGAAAATGCTTCTGCCTCGGTGTCCCAATTACCGCCGGGCATCTACTCGAATCGGCCGGAGTATCGCTCAGCCGGTGGCCCCATCACCATCATGCTGCTCGATGCCCTCAACACGCCATATTCCGATCAAGCCTACGCCCGCGGTCAAATGCTGCGTTTCGTAAAGGAGCAGTACAAGCCAAAGGAGCGAATGGGTGTGTTTACGCTGACCGGCCCGCTGAGCGAGTTGCAGGACTTCACCGGCGATCCGCAAATCCTGTACGCCGCCCTGCAGGGTTATAAGCCTCTGCAGCGGGAGTTTACGCCAATTCCGGCCCGTACGATGGAGAATGGCGCTGTCGATTACCCTGCTCCCTCCGGCGCGCCGCCGACCCAAGATCCGGTCACTGGGAGAACGACGGTTAATAGCCTTGACGCCAGCTCACTTCCGGTGAGTGACTCGACCCTTGGCGGGGTGGCAGCGTCATCCGGCGCCGTGGCCGACGCTCAAGCGGCGCTCCGTTACTTCGAAACCGTTGCAGTGTCGTATGCGGACAACGAACGGGCCGTCCTGACTCTGAACGCGTTGAATAGCTTGGCGCGCATTCTAGGCGGATTACCGGGGCGGAAGAACCTTATTTGGGTTACGGGCGATCTGCCTTTTTCTTTCGTTCCCGAAGACCGGACAATGTCGGGGGATGAATTGGCGGAAGACCTGCCCAGCTTGAACACTCGCCGCGTCGGCGAGCACTCAGCAGGAAACTATGCCGCCACTTTCCGGCAATCGCATGCGGAAGAAATCCGTGAGACTGCCGCCCGCCTGTCAAGCGCGCAAATCGCAGTGTACCCGGTGGATGCACGCGGACTATCGCTTTCACTAGCAGTCGATTCCCAGGAAACAATGAGGGAGGTAGCGCAGGAGACCGGTGGGCGCGCTTATGTCAACCAGAATGAAATCAAATTCGGAGTCGAACGCGCTTTTGAAGATGAATCCGCAGATTATACCCTGGGCTACTATCCCCAGAACAGGAAGTACGACGGGAAATACCGGCAGATTAAAGTGAAAGTGAAGCGCGACGGTGTGGATATCCAGAGCCGTCGCGGCTATTACGCTATCGATCCCACGCAGATGAAAGGATACAACCCGCAGGCAGCGGTCGTTTCAGCACTCGGAGACATCGTTCCTTCTGCTCTGATAGCCTTCAGCGCACAGGTGAAGCCACCTCCCCTCAACTCCGTCAAAGATAAGATTGGAGTAACCTTCCTGGTCGACGCCAACACTGTTTCTGCCGAGGACACTCCCGCAGGCAAGCACCTTAATGTAGCTATGTACGCGATGCTATATTCCAGCAACGGCAAAATCTTGGTCAGTCGAAGCCAGAAGGTGGATCAATCCTTTGACGCGAATACCTATCAGGCGATTCTTCAGCATGGATTGATGCTGCACATGGACTTGGATCCACAACCGGGAAGTAATCAGTTGCGCCTCGCCGTGCAAGACGGCCGTACCGGTTTGGTAGGGACGCTTTACGCTCCCGCGCCGTAGTTGGCTCACTTGGCTATGAGGTTGCGCTGCGGCGCAATATTGCCGGCCGACTTCTGGCCGCTGCACGCTACATGGTCTGACAGTGACTCGTCCACTATGACTGCTGCTACCCCGCTAAATCGCCAATGGCCATTGAGCCGGATTGTGGGTGAAGTCGCCTGATTAGGGCAGCTACATTCAAACCGCGAATGGCCTGATGTAGTGCCAAAAAGAACAACCCGGGATTGTTCCCGGGTTTCCCAGAAGAGGCAAGGTTGCTAACTCAATTCAACTTGAGGAAACGACGACGCGCCAAACCCACAATGCCAATCAGACCGGTACCGAGCAAGCCCAGGGTGCTGGGTTCCGGAACCACTGAGGATGATGAAGTTGTGAAGCATGTTGGGTTAGGAGCGCAAATAGCGCCAGCGACATGGATATTAATGTCCGTCACGAGCGAAAGGTTGGACCCAGTCAGGGTTGCTCCAGTCAGCTCCAGGGTTAGAGAGGATAGCGTCGCACTTCCGGTCGTGTCAAAGCAAAGCGTTTCCGATTTTCCCAATCCGCCGCAAGCTCCGGACGCTAAACCGATAGTACTGCTAATGCCGAGTCCGGTAAGGTTGTTGCCTGAAAAACCAACGGTTGGGCCGCCGGCCCGGATGGTATTGCCTCCAACGCCCGTAATGGTCACGCATATATCGTTACTGGGGCAAGAGCCACCAGTGGTGACGGTTGCTGTTGCGACTTCGGTAGTACCGACGAAGAGGTCAAGGGATGTGGCTGAGGCGACTGGCACCATTACTAATGCGACTGCGATAACCAGTGCCGAGATTAAAAGGTTAAACCGGGTGATTCGCACGGCTTTCCCCCTTTCTGATTAGTAATGCGTTGCGAGAGGCAAGAATGATGCCAATCGCTGCGGAAAACAGAATATAGTAACTTATTCGAGATCAGCAACTTAATCATTTTTTAAGCGAGCTCTCGCTGCTTACTACCGGCAAAGAGGCAACTTTGTTGCCGCGAAGGTTGCAAATTCTTGCACATTGTTTCTCGAAGTACGTGGTTGTCAATGGGCGTAGTTCACCATATAACCACGTCGAACGAGGTGTCAGCAAATGGCTTGTTCACAACACACAGGCGATGAAACTCCGCGTTCTGCTGCCGCAACCGCAGACGTCTCTTACATTGTGCTTCCATAATCAACACCAATAATGCTGCATCCGAAGTTCTCGGCAAGGAAGAACGCGCTTGCCCCATTTCCCAAGAGTAGAATTACTCGGGTGAAACGCTCCGAGAACGCGGTGATAGGCGTTAAGCTCTTGCGCTTGATCTTTGAAGTGCTGCTCGTGCTGAGCTATGCGCCCCGGTGCGCGAATGCTGTGGCGCTGCCTCAGGACGAAAGCAACGACACTTCCCTTGCTCAAAGTCCGCAGCGAGCCCGGGCTTCCTTGCTCAATGATTTGCAATCTGGGCAGCTAGACGAAGCGATCGAACTCGGCCGCCAGTCGGTTGCACGCTGGCCAAACGATGCGGACATTCGCCATCTGCTGGGATTGGTATTCTTCAAGACCCGGCGGCACTCACTTGCGATAGCCGAATTGCAAAAGGCCGAGGCGCTCGACGAGTCGAATCCCGACACTCCCTTTGACCTCGCGCTGGTTTATCTCGACGAGAGTCAGTATTTGCCGGCTGCCAGTGAGCTGGAAAGATCCATAAAACTTCGTCCAGCCAATCCCCTCGCCCGTGTATTGTTGGGCCGGGCATATCAAAATACGAACCGCACCCTGCAGGCGATTGAAGAATTCCAGCAAGCTCTGAAAATGAATCACAGCGTGCAACTGGGACACTACGATCTTGGTTTTGCATATGCCAGCCTGGGCCGGAACCAAGAAGCGATCGCAGAATACGAGAAGGAGATCGCGCACAATCCTGAAAATGCAACGGTGTTGTATCAGCTTGGCCACTTGCTGCTGCAAGCAGGTAGCTTTACGTCAGCCATCAAGTACCTGAGGCAGGCAACGGAAGCAGAAATTGATCCGCCAAACGCCGATGCGTTTTATGATCTTGGCAAAGCCCTGTCTCTGGCGGGAGACCCCGAGTCGGCGGTGGCTCCGCTGGAGCGGTCGGCAGTATTGAGTCCTAGCGACCCGCGCCCGCATTATCAACTGGCGAGGGATTTCGAGAAGCTCGGCAAGCACGAGGACGCACAACGCGAATGGCAGTCTTTCGCTGAGCTGAAGAAAGCGTACCCGCAGACGGGAGGAATGGCCTCCGGCCAGCCCCAGTAATGGCGCAGCGCCGAGCTCTCTTTTTTTACCTTGCGATTTCCAGCATCATGGTTGTGGCAAGCTGGATTCGTCTGGCCGGATCACCACCGCAAAAGCGGAATCACAGGCCTTCCTCAGCGCAAACGCGCCAAACTGCTTCTTCAAATTCGATCTCATTTGCTGATGTCACAAAGGCCGCGGGGATTGATTTTCACCTCACCTGCGGTAGCCCAGAAAAGCGATACATCATGGAGAGCATGTGCGGCGGGGTTGCGGTCTTTGACTACGACAACGATGGCTGGATGGATATTTATTTTGTGAACGGCTCCACGCTCGGGGATATGCGCGCCGGCAAATGTGACCCGGGAAAGCTGTATCACAATAATCACGATGGCACGTTTACCGATGTGACCACGAAGTCTGGTCTGACGCATTGCGGCTGGGGATTCGGCGTGGCAGTCGGCGATTACGACAACGATGGCTGGGATGATCTCTACATTACTTATCTCGATGGCGGAGTGCTGTATCACAATAATCACGACGGAACGTTTACCGACGTGACTGCGAAGGCTGGCGTTGGCAACTCCGGCCATTGGGGAACGAGCGCGGCTTTTGGCGACTACGATAACGACGGAAATCTTGATTTGTATGTTGCGGACTATGTTGATCTCGACCTCAATCACCTGCCTGAGTTTGGCAAGGGGGCGTTCTGCCAATATCGCGGGATTCCGGTTTCGTGTGGACCGCGCGGGCTGAAGGGCGGGCGTGATCGTCTCTATCACAACAACGGCGATGGCACTTTCACGGATGTTACAGAGAAATTAAACATTGATTCCCAGAGCTATTACGGGCTGGGTGTGCTCTGGCTCGACTACGATAAAGATGGATGCCTCGACCTTTATGTGGCGGATGATTCTTCGCCGAGCATGCTTTATCACAACAATTGCCATGGAGGATTCGACGAAGTTGGCACGCAGGCGGGCGTGGCTTACAACGCGGATGGACGTGAGCAAGCGGGCATGGGGATTGATTCGGCCGATTACGATCACGACGGCTGGCCGGACATTGTGAAGACGAATTTCTCCGACGACAGCAACAATCTTTACTGGAACGATCATGATGGCGCGTTCACGGATATGGCGGGGCCAGCTGGATTCGGAGCGATCAGCATTCCGTATCTTGGCTTCGGCGTGAAATTCGTTGATTTGGACAACGACGGTTGGCCGGATATTTTCGTCGCCAATGGACACGTGAACCCGCAGGTGGACCAACACTCGTTCGGCGTCACTTACGCGGAGCGGCCATTCATATTCGACAATCTCAAGAACGGAAAATTTGAAGAAGTGGGATTGCGTTCGGGAGCAGCGTTGGCGCGGCGGCATGTGGGGCGGGGAGCGGCATCGGCTGATTTTTGGAATCGTGGCGCTGAAGACATATTGATGACCGTGCTTGACGGATCCCCTGTATTGCTTCGCAACCGCACTCCTGGCGTCAACCACTGGCTCCTTATTAAAGCGGAGGGAACTGTGTCGGACCGGGATGGTTTTGGCGCTCGCGTCGAAGTAGAAGCGGGAACACTGGTGCAAGCTGCAGAGGTGCGCGCAAATTCGAGCTTCGAGTCGGCGAGTGATCCGCGATTGCATTTTGGCTTGGGCTCGGCTACCGCGATTGAGAAAATCACGGTCCATTGGCCATCGGGAAAAGTGGACGTAACCGGACGCGAATCGGCGGACCAGGAGTTGGTAATTAAAGAAGGAATGGGAGTTGTGGCGCGCATTCCGCCGGCGGCGGGGAAATAGAAGCCGCGATCAAGAAAGCAGAAGTTCAGTCGTTACATGAGTTCCCGAAGGTAATTTTTTACGATCCTGCCTGCCGCTTGGCGACGATTCAGCAAAGCAGCAAAAGCCAATCGTCGCAACCCAGGCGAAACCGCTCAAAACATTCGGCTTGACAGTCTCTGTTGAGTAGTAGCAGAATATGCCCGATTTCATCCGGCACTGAAGTTGTGTTCAGTTTCGTGGGTGAGCAGTTCGATGGGTTGCTCCAAGGCATTCCGTACCGAGATTTCTTGGAAGAGGGAAAGCAAATGACAAAGCTGTGGCTATGCGTGGTTTCGTATTGCGTCCTCCTTTGTACACTAACCGCCGTGGCGCAAGTTCAAAACGGCCAATTCCAGGGCACCGTTACCGACCAGACAGGCGCCGCGATTGGCGGCGCGAAGTTGACGGTGACCAATGTGGCCACCGGTCTTGCGGTGACTGCCACGAGTAACCAGAGCGGCTTTTACGTGATTAAGGAATTGCCACCGGGTGCATACAACCTGAAGACCGAAGTGCAAGGCTTCAAGACCCGAGAAGACTCGAACGTGACATTGAACGCCGGCAGCATTCAGCGCGTGGATTTCAGAATGGAAGTTGGTCAGGCCAACACCGTAGTCGAGGTCTCCGGCCAGTCGACGGCGGTAGAGACGTACGACTCGAAGCTTTCCACCACGATCAATGCGACCCAAATTGAAAACCTGCCGCTAAACGGCCACAACGTTTACGACCTGATGCAGATGGCTCCCGGAGCGGTCAATGTGATGGGAGTGGATTTTGAGGTCGGCCACAATACCGTCGTCAACGGCGTTCGTGAGGACTTTAATGGATTTCTTCTAAACGGCGAATCAAACAAGGACCTCAGCGGGGGCGAAAATAACACTCCTATTCAAGACACCGTCCAGGAATTCCAGCAGCTGCAGTTGAACATGTCTGCGCAATACGGCAGCAGCGCCGGCAGCATAAACAATCTGGTGACTAAATCAGGCACCAATGCCTTTCACGGAAGCGCCTGGGAATATGTGCGCAACAGTGATTTTGATGCCAACGATTATTTTTTGAACCAGCAAGGCGCGGCCCGGCCCCCGCTGCACTTCAACCAGTTTGGCGGAACCATTGGTGGTCCCATCATTAAGGACAAACTGTTTTTCTTCGGCGCATATCAAGGCGACCGATTTGTTGAGACCGGCGTTCCCCAACCGATTCTGGTGGAATCGCCAGCATTCAGATCGGCCGTGGAAACGGGGAGTCCAAATTCAGTAGCGGCGCTCTTGTACAAAAATTTTGCGCCTGCGATTACGGGAACTCCGTTTCAAACGCTCGACGAATTTGCGGGCGGCACCGCGGCGACACCGGGGAATTACAGTCAATACCTCTGCGCCGACGGAACAAATGCGGCTGTGTCGGCGCGCCTCGTGCCCATATTGGGTGTGACTGCCAACGACGTTGCGAACATGACAGCAGCGGGTTGTGGCAGCATTCCCGGTGTCCAGAATGGCACCATCCCGATCACAGCCGGTGGTTTACGGCAGATTCCATTCCTCAACAACAGCGTTGCGATCTTTGGCAGCCAGACTCAAACTTTGGGTAACCTGTTCAACGGAAATGAAGCGGAAGCGCGCTTGGACTACAACTGGAGCGAAAAGGACCGCACATTCTTTGAATTTAACTGGTCGCACAAGACCGATACCTTCGGCGGAAACAACTGCAACGCTAACTGTACCCGCGGCTTCAAGAATCCAAACAACGACTATTTCCCCAACGGTCAAATTAGCTTTATTCACACCTTCTCATCGAATGTGCTAAACGAATTCAAGTTGGGCTATACGCAAAACAACACCCAGATCAACACCAACGTCCCGGGCGTGCCTGACGTTTATTTCCTCGATGGCGTCACCGGGTTCGGGTCCTACAACGGCTACCCGCAGTATTTCAAAGATCACGAATACAGCTATGGCGACATGGTTTCCATCAGCCGTGGAAATCACAACATTAAAGTGGGAGCGGATCTCCGGCGGAATATCGAAAATAGTGTCTTCAGCGTGGCCAGGCCTTCTTATGGATTTGCTGACCCATTGTTCTTCGCAGCTGACTCTCCGGGTTATCAAGTGGCCGGCGTCAATCCGGGTTTCTGCGCGCCGCCTTGCAGCAAGATTAATCCAAACGCAACCGCGTCGCTGGAGAGCAATTTCCGCCACTGGCGAAATTGGGAGGTTGGTTCCTACATTCAGGACGACTGGAAGACGACTAAGCGGCTAACTTTGAACCTGGGTCTGCGATGGGATTTCTACACCCGGCATACCGAGCTGAATGGGCAGGTCACAACTTTCAAGCCCGGTCCCGGTCCCGATATCGTGGACGGTGTAGCCACGGCGAATGCACCGCTAGGCTCAGCAGGTTGTAATCCGACGCCCGCCAGTTCCGCAATTCTGGCCGGAGTATGCGGACCGGGTGGTTTCGCTGCGGCCAACAGTTTGGGTCCAAACGAGTACCACGATTTCGGACCGAGAGTTGGCTTTGCCTACGACGTGTTTGGCGACGGCAAAACATCACTCCGCGGCGGTTTCGGAATTTCATATGAAGGAACGTTGTACAACCCGCTTTCCAACTCTCGCTGGAATCCGCCGTACTATTCCTTCAACGAGGTCGGACCGGTCGTCGGGGTACCTGGTAATATCGTTTATGGGCCGACGACGTGCAGCGGTGGCACTTGCAGCACGAGCGGCGCACCTCCGACCTTTACCGGGCCACCGACAAACCCTGGCCAAGGTATTGGAGCGCAAGCAACAGGTAATTTGGTCGGATGGTATGGGAAGAATCCTGATGCCGCCTTCCTTACTGGAATTGTTGCGCCTCAGGGAATCAAAGATCCTTACGTCTATAACGACTTTCTGAGCGTTCAGCGAGAGATCGCTCCCAAGCTGGTGCTGGAATTGGATTATGTGGGGACTCTTGGCCGCATGCTCTTCCGTTCACAGCAGATTAACCGCAAGGATGGCAATGCCTTACCGGTTGGCGCGTGCTTGACCAATAATATTGGCGAATTAGAGTGCGGCAAGCCAGGCGGGGTTCAAAACACCAATTACGCCATATTACGGCAATGGCAAAACTCGAATAACTCCGAGTACAACGGCCTGCAAGTACAACTGAAGAAACAGACCAGCCACGGCGTCATGTTCAACGTCAACTATACCTATAGCCACTCCATCGACAATGGCTCGTCTTGGCATGATGCGGCGACCACTGCGGCCGGAGCAGCCGGAGGCGATGGCTATAGTACCGACGTTATGAATCCAGGCCTGGATCGTGGCAATTCGGTCTTCGATATCCGGCAGAGATTGGTTTTCAACTATGTTTGGGACTTGCCGGGACAGCACATGAAGGGATTAATGGGAAGCGTAATTGGCGGCTGGAGTTTGGACGGCATCTGGGCATTCCAAAGTGGCGCACACTGGTCGCCTTATGCTCGCAACACGGGGGCCAATCTGGTTGAGAAAACCGATGGAGTGACGCCTTGTACCGCGGCTGATGTAAACAGCGGAAATTGCGAAAACGTCGGCGGCGAGTGGACGCTCGACAATCAGTTCCCCGCTGTTGATCGGCCCAACAGCAGCGTGGCGAACTTCCAGCCGAGCCGTGCGAGCTGGGCCAATGGCTGGTGCCCCTCAGGGTTTGGCTTCTTTTCTGGTACTGCCCCAGGCGCTTCGACCTGTGGCGGTGCAACGAGCCAAAACGGATTGCCAACCTTTAGTGCTCCTTGTCTGGGCTGCATTGGCAATCTAGGACGCAACCAGTTCGTGGGTCCGGGTCAGTGGGTGACGGATATGACTCTTGCCAAGACGTTCAAACTGACGGAGAGGCTTAATCTGAAATTTGAAGCGTCTGCCTTCAACATCTTCAACCGGGCGAACTTTATCCTCGCAGCCGCCGGGGGCGGCGCGAACAACAGCTTGGATAACCCTCAGTTTGGTAAAGCAGGAGGAGCACTCAACGCTCGCAATCTGCAGTTAGGGTTGAAGTTGTCATTCTAAGAATCTCGGCCTTGGAGCCTGCGCATAACGCAGGCTCTTTTTCTTTTTGTGGTATCCAAAATGCATTCGGCTGCCGGGCCCGGCTTTCGAAAGTTCGTGCTGGTGAGTCTCGCCTTTCTCTCCTGTGGCAATTGCATTCAAGCGTGCGCCCAAATGGGAGGCATGTTGGGCTCGGTCGTTGGCCAGGTACGAGTTGAGCGCGGAGGGTCTCCGCCCCAAAATATTCTTGTAAACCTCAAATATCATGGCGCCATTATCAATAGCATTTACACCGACTCGCTGGGCACATATGGTTTCCACCAACTCCCTCCTGACACTTATGTCGTTTCGATAAACGACGAGCATTATCAACCGGTAGAGCAAAGCGCGGTCATACAAGGCACCAGCCTCGCTCCGACCACGTATATGGACATCACCGTGAGACCGAGGCAGACAAGCACTTCCGACTTGTCCCAGAAAACGCAGGGCGCTAACCCGAACATAATAGATGCACGCGAGTACTCATCGCGATTTCCCAAGCAGGTACGCAAGGAGTTTGATAAAGGAGTTGCATCTGACCAGGAAGGTAAAAAAGAAGAGGCCACCAAGCATTATCAAAAGGCGCTACAGATCGCTCCCGATTATTACCCGGCGCACAATAATCTCGGCTCCGACTATTTGAGCAAATCTGACTTTGCCGATGCGCGCAAGGAATTCGAGCAAGTGGTTCGGCTGAATCAGAGTGATGCCCAGGGCTACTTCAACCTTAGCAATGTGTGCATGATGATGGGCCAACTTACTGATGCGCAGCATTACTTGGAAGAAGGCATGCGTCGCGAGCCGGATTCAGCGCTGGGGCATTTCCTGCTGGGGTCGCTGGATATGCAGGCGGGCAAGTACTCGCAGGCGGAAGCAACGCTGGGACAGGCCATACAGCTCAGCCCGACCATGGCGCAAGCGCGGCTGCAACTGGTAAATCTTTTTCTGCAAGAAGGAAAGAAGACGGAAGCCACGGCAGAGCTGCGCAATTTCGTCAGAATATTTCCCGACAGCTCCTTCACTCCGCGAGCGCGTGAGCTGCTGCAGAAGCTAGGCGCTTCGACGGACGCCTCATCTTCAAAATAAGCTAAAAAATAACGCTAGTCGGGATTCTTCCCTTCGGGAAGATTATTTTCCGCTGGAGCGACGAGCTTGCAAAACTCCTGTTTGAGCTCACAGGCGCGTTGGTATTCGCTGTGCGCAAGGGTTTCGCGGCCCTGGCGATGATAGGTGAAGCCAAGATTGAGATGGGCTTCGGCGAGGTTCGAATCGAGCTGCAAGGCGCGATGGTAAGTATCGACGGCTTCGGTTAGACGACCGGTGCGGTCATAACAGATGCCGAGATAATTCAGCAGACGTGGATTGTTCAATCCCAGCTCTACGGCTTTGGCAAGGTGCTTGGCCGCTTCAGCATAATCTTGCTGTCCAAAATAGAGCATTCCCAGATCGCGCCGCAGCAGCGGAAAATTGCCTTGAATTGAGACTGCCTTCTCAAAATCGGCAATGGCGGCCGCTTTATCACTGCGGGCTTCAATCGAGCCCAGTTCATAGAGCGCTTTGTAGTTCAGCGGGTTTTGCTTCAGTGCGTTTTCCGCCCACTGCTTGGCTTCATTCGGGTTTCCAGAGAAAAATAAGGCGCGAGCCAGACCGGTCATGGCTTGATCGAAGCCTGGATTCAATTCCAGGCAGCGCCTGAACTCATCCGCACTGGTCTTCCAGTCCTGGCGTTTTGCCGCGACTTCTCCCAACAAAAAAGGCACGATATAGAGGTTGGGATCGTCGCGGAGAACGTTATCGAGCTGCACCTCGCCGGCCGAAGCGTCACCGGATCGGATCGCGTCTTCGGCAGTCAGGATAGTGTTGAATTCGGCGATTTTGGCCTTCGGATCAGGCAGTCCTTTGGCTATGGCTTCGGGCGAAACTGGCGAATGAAAGGCAACGTAGCCGAGAGCACGCAGCTTTTCCAACGTATCAGGATTCATTCCTGCACTTGCATCCGTCGTGCCCTTGTAAGGATTGCGTTGCAAGAGCGCCTGCAATTTGTCTTTGAAAACTGCGACAATTGCAGGTTGCTGGGCGGCGAGATCGGTCTTCTCATCGGGATCAGCAATCACATCGTATAACTCGGGACGAGGCGCATCAACGAAGTGGTAACGACCGGTTTCGAGCGAATGAAGCGGGCTCCAGCCGAAAGAGTCAAAAGTGTAGAAGGTTTCGCTGTATGCCGGCTGGTCACCAAGGTTTTCGGAGGGCAGAGGCGGCGAAGTAAACTGCTTTTCAATTTCATCCTTCAGGCCTGCGAGCCGCAACAGTGTTGGCGCCACTGCAGTGGTTTCCACCGGAATAGAAATGCGGCCGTGCTGAAAACCGCTCCCCGCGGGCGGTTTCAGAACCAGCGGAACGTGAACTGTCGAGTTGTAAATAAAGAATCCATGCTCGCGCTCTCCATGTTCTCCCAGTGATTCGCCGTGATCGCTGAGTGCGGCTATCAAGGTGCGTGCGTAAAGTTGATTGCCCTTGAGCCAGGCGATGACGCGCCCCAGTTCGAGGTCGGCGTATGCGATCTCGCCGTCGTAAGGGTGGCCGCGATACTCGGAGCGAAAAGGTTCGGGAGGATCGTACGGGCTGTGCGGATCATACAAGTGCAACCACAGGAAAAAAGGCTTGCGCGGGTTTGCCTTTTGCTGCGCCGTTAACCAGCGAAGCGCATGATCTACGCTTTCTGCCGCTTTGCGCTCAACGAGGCCGATATCCTTATTCTGGAATTCCTCCGGCGCGAAGGCATCATAGTAGAAATCGAATCCGCGGGCCAGGCCCCATGTGCGGTCCAGCACATAGGCACTGACGACAGCACCGGTTGCGTATCCATTCTGCTTGAATGCTTGCGCGACGGAGCGGAAGCGCGGGTCCAGCGGATGGCCAGTGAAATCCTGCACGCCGTTTTGAAATGGATATGTTCCGGTCAGGATCGCGGTGTGAGAAGGCCAGGTGAGCGGCACCTGAGAGATTGCGCGATCGAAGACAACACCATCATGCGCTAAGGAGTCGAGTGTAGGCGTCTTGATTTCGGTATAACCGTAGCAGCCGAGGTGATCGGCACGGACCGTATCAATAGTGATGAGCAGCACGTTGGGCAGCTTGCGAAGCGGACTGCGAGCGGGTTTGGTTTGCGCGGAGGCAAATCCAAGGCAACACACAATCAAAGAAATGGCGTAACGCAATGTTTGACGCTTGTGTGGTTTCACGGCTGAGGTCGAGCCTGCTGAGCGCGGCGCATCTCCTCCTGCGCTTCCTGGTCCATACCCTTCGCCGCCAAAGCTTTTGCCAGCACGGCGTGCGTGCCAGGGTCTTCCGGTTGAAGGTCCGCTGCTTTTCGCAGTTCGGCAACTGCTTCATCCAACTGCTGTTGGTACAGCAGAACCTCACCCAGGGCCTTATGCGGAGGCGCGTAACCTGGGTTGATCGCGATTGCCTGACGGAAGGCGGTAATAGCGTCGGGCACCATCTTTTTTTGCAGATATACCGCGCCCAGGTTGTATGCGGCGTCGAAGTTGGTCGTATCAAGTTCCAGAGTGCGTTTTAGAGTTTGCTCGGCGTTATCCATGTCGCCATTGCGGGCATAGGCCAAACCGAGCTGGTAAGAAGCCAGCGCATATTCGGGACTCAGTTGCATCACCCGCTGAAGATGGTTGATCGCCTGCGGAAATTGGTGCATCCGGTAGTAATCCAATCCCAAAATGTAGTGCGCAGGCACGGAATCAGGCTCGGTCTTGAGGACAGTTGTGAGCTTCTCCACGGATTCTTCGTATCGGATATGTTGGCTATCGGCCATTGCGTCAGAAAAGAGCTCATAAACTTGTATGCGATCTTTCGGGTCAGGCAAGGCGCGGTTGTTCGTCTCCGGTGACCCGCCGCCTGAAAAACCCGCGTAGCCGAGGGATTTCAGCCGCTCCATCAGCGCTGGGTCAAGACCGGTTTTTTCGGCCTGCTCCTGTCCGGCGGTGTATTGTGCGATCAGAGCCTTTAGACGTGTGCTCAATTCTTCGGCGACAGCCGGTTTCTGGGCAAACAGGTTCTGGATTTCTCCGGGGTCAGCGCTGAGATCGTAGAGTTCGGGCCTAGGCGCGTCAATGTACTGGTATTTGTCGGTTTCGACGCTGCGCAATTCGCTCCAATTGAAATGAAGCCGTGGCAGAAATGTTTCGCCGTAAAGGCTGCGAGGCTCGGCACTGCTCTTTCCTTCCAGCACAGGTAAGAGATTTTGGCCTTGAACATTAGGGGGAATGTCGAAATGCAAAATCTGCAAAATCGTCGGCATCAGATCGGCGAGATTGACCAAGTCCTTTGGCGTTCTCGCTTTTGCTGGCGCGGTCGTCGGCAGATGAAAAATCAGAGGGACATGCAGTGTCGCATTGTAGATAAAGAAGCCATGCGTCTTCTCGCCGTGTTCTCCGAGGCTTTCGCCGTGATCGCCACTCAGAACGATGAGCGTGTTGCGATACAGATCTTTCTCCTTCAGAAAACGAATCAGGCGTCCGACCTGCTCGTCAGCAAATGCGATTTCGCCGTCGTAGAGATGGTCTTTGTATTCCGCGTTGTAAGGCGCGGGAGGGCGATATGGATAATGCGGATCGTAGAGGTGCATCCACAAGAAAAACTTCTTCTGGTAATTGTTCTTCAGCCAATCGAGTGTAAGGTCGGCGACCAGGTTCCCCGGGCGCTCCATCTCCTCGATGTTCGACTCCTGCATGCGGTTGAAATCGAAGTGGTCGTAATAAAACCCGAATCCGCGGTTCAGCCCAAAACGCGAGTCGAGTACCGCGGAGGCCACAACCGCACCCGTGGTATACCCGTGGTCCTTCAGCACTGACGCCAGGGTCGGCTGAGAGGGGCCCAATTTGTTCCCCGAAAAATCATGGATGCCGCTGAATGTGGGATACGTCCCAGTGAAAATTACGGTGTGCGAGGGTAGCGTAACCGGCACCGACGTGTACGCCCGCTCGAACCGCACTCCATCGGCGGCAAGCGCGTCAACGTTGGGAGTATGAATTTGTTTGTATCCGTAGCAGCCGAGATGGTCGGCGCGCAAGGTATCAATCGTGATTACGACTACGTTGATGTCCGGCTTCGAGGATGCAGGTTTCGAGGCGGCGAACGCGCCAGACACCAGCAGAGTGGATATCCACAGAGACACGAAACAGCGAAAGGGAAGCATTGCGCTTTGAAATTATATCCCAGCGCTGGCGTGCAGCTCTGGTGCGCTATTGTGCTAGTCTCAACTGAAATGAGAGCGGCTTGTGCCCTGCTGATTCTCACAACAGTCCTGAAGTTTGGCGCTGCGGCGGAAGATCGCGCGCGAAATCCTGCGACCAACGTCTTCCTCATTACTATTGATACGCTGCGTGCGGACCATGTGCACTGTTACGGTTATAACGATGTCAAAACTCCCGCTCTCGACGAGGTGGCGAAAGATGGGGTTCGGTTTGCGCAGGCGTTCACGCCCAGCCCTATCACCAATACATCGCATACAACGATTCTGACCGGCCTACTGCCGAGTTCGCATGGAGTTACGGATTTTGCCGTGCCGCTGGCGTCCACGCACGCGACCTGGGCTGAACTGCTGAAAGCACGCGGCTATAACACGGCGGCGTTCATCGGCGCGGTAATTCTGGATAGCCATTCGCTAGCACCTGGTCTCGATCGCGGATTCGATTTCTACGACAATTTTCCACCGCATCTGCCAACCAGCGTTCATTGGGGCCGCGTGGAACGGCGCGGCATGGATGTGGTCGCGCGCGCGGAGAAATGGATGACGGCGCATCCGGCAGGCGCTCATTTTGTCTGGACGCATCTGTACGATCCGCATGACCCCTACGAGCCACCGCCACCCTATTCGCAAATCTATAAAGATCATTTGTATGACGGAGAGATCGCGTATGCCGACTCTGCACTGGCGAATTTTTTGGCGTATTTAAAGAGGCATGGATGGTATGACAATGCGATCATCGTTGTCGTTGGCGATCATGGCGAGGGATTGGGCGAGCACGGTGAAGATACGCACGGAATCTTTCTCTACGATGCGACTACACATGTACCACTCATTATCAAGTTACCGCACAACGCAGACGCAGGGAGAGTGATTCAGACGCAAGTCCGCACCACCGATCTACTGCCCACGGTTCTTGATCTGCTTGCGGCGCCTGTTTCCGCGAAATTTGATGGTGAATCGCTAGAACCGCTTTTCGATACGCCGGGGGCGGCAGATCGTGTGGCATTTGGCGAGACGGATTATCCGTTGCGGTTTGGGTGGGCGCCGTTGCGCTCGGTGCGAGATCACGACTTCAAATTCATCGAAGCTCCTCGGCCGGAGCTGTACGATCTGCGCCTTGATCCTGGTGAACTGCACAACAGCTACGTTCCGTGGAATCAGACAGTACAGAAATCTCGAGCGATGCTGGCGGACTTGAAATCCAAATCGCCGTCTCAGCCGGCCACTGCAGCTACGGTGCCGCAAGGCACGGTTGATGAACTGAAGGCGCTAGGTTATTTAGGCAAGGCAGATGTTGGCAGCTCGACGAACGTGCCTGAACCGTCACTTTTGCCTGACCCGAAAGATAAAATCCAGGAGGCGAACCTGCTGCACACGGCGATGATGGCTTCTGAAGACAATCGTGCTTCTGATGCACGCGCGGCGCTGGGAGAAGTTCTCGAGCTGGATGCGACTTCTCCGACGGCGTTGCTCCAATTAGGAGAACTCGAGCTGGCCGCGGGCGACAATGCGAAAGCTGCGGAACATTTGCGAGCGGCGCGTGAAGTTCGGCCTGAAGATGCGACCGCCGCATTCTACGAAGGCCAGGCGCGGGAAAAGCTGAGGGATTTTGCGGGCGCACGAGGTGCTCTTGAAAAAAGTTTAAAACTTACTCCGGGACAATTGGCAGCGCGAGTGCTGCTTGGTCACGTCTATCTGGAATTGGAAGATCCGAAACCTGCCGAAGACCAGTTCGAAGCCGCCATGCTACTCGACTCGCAAAGTCTGGATGCACAGCTTGGCGTGGTACAAGCGGAGATTGCGGAAGGAAATTCGGTGGGCGCGATCAGCCAGCTTAAGCCTTTGTCAGTTACGCATCGGAAAGACCCACAGGTATTCGACCTGCTGGCGCAAGCGTATAGGAAACTCGGGAGAGAAAAAGAAGCCCAGCGAGCGGAAGTGCACGCTAAACTCCTGCGTAAGCGAGACATTGACGGACGTGCTCAAAACTTTTAACCGGAAGAAAAGCGAGCAGTCTTGGCCAGCAAATTTACAGGGATTTCGTGGATCTGACGGTTTAGAGGCGACCTCTCCAATAGTCGGGTCGGCAATGGCCATGGGCGACGGCCCGCATCTGAATGACAGATTCAGTCTCACGATAGATCACTGCATAGGGAAAGTGCCGCAAGAGATAAACTTCTTTGTCTCGTGATCCCCTCTCGGCCAACGTTGAGGTGACTTGTGCAACAATTCATCGCATGACCCACTTCAGTGACGAATTTGATTGTGGCTGCTTCATCCAACTTTTCGAGAGGTGATCCATCAAGGCCGCTCGCGCTTCCGGGAGAAGAGTCAGAGCCTTCTTTAGAACTTCGGAAATATTTGGCGCTGGCTCCTCAAGCTATTTTTGTGCGAAGCTGCTCTCCCCGCCTTCGAAAATCTCGGTCAGCACGTGGCCGCGCATCTGCTCCGGTTGTGCGATGCCATAGATGTGAAGGATGGTCGGAGCGAGGTCGTAAACCGAAGCTTCAAATCCCATCAGGCGCAGGTCGTGCTTGATTCCCGGGCCCATGGCAAAAAACGATCCGGGCACGTCGTCACCGTCGGCAAAATCGTGCTTGGCGATGACAGGGGTGGTTTTCTCGTGGTCCATGTGGGCATGGGGATCGGTTTCCTCAAATTCGCGCAGCGGCTTGATGCCGTGATCGGAGACGATGAACACATAGGTGTTCTCGTCAACATTCTGCAGGATCGTGCCAAGCAATTTGTCGAAGCCGATGTACTGATTGGGGAAGGCATCCGGACGCACGGCGTTGATTTTCGGGTTGTAGCCAACGTTGTAAGGGGCGATGGGGTACAGCCAGTGTCCGGTACGGTCTTCGCAGGATTGAACCATCCAGGTGAAGTCGGTGGGATGGCTCTTCAAAAGATAGTCGAACAGTTTTGTCTGCTGCTCGCGAATAACATCCACTTTCTTCAGCCAGGCGTCAATCACTTCACTTTCGTGTCCACGCAATTGCTCTGCGGCGGGCATGCGCTCGCAATCGATATAGAAATCGCCCACATTCTTGAGCAGATCTGCTTTCATGCCGGCGGGGTAGACCGCTTCCCCGCCCTCCACTTCTGAGAGCTTAGGTGCGCATAGAATTCCGTCTTCGCAATTCTTGCCGCGGGTGAGCATTCCGCTGATCATGTAGCCGTTGACCGGCATGACGGGGAATGTCGCCGGCACATTGGCCATGCCGATGGTCACGTTGTGCTTCGAGAGAATGGACCAGATCGGCTCCTCTTTCAGCATGTTGGTGTTGGCGGTGATTCCGCCCACCAGAAATCCGGTCACGCCGTGTTCCTCCGGCTTGGTGCTGGTGAACATGGTGGTATAGACACGTGGGCAATTAGGCGCGTTCACGGTCCGCAGTTTGCCGTATGCGCCGTTCTTGATTACTTTGGTCAAGTTCGGCATTTCGCCCTTGAGCAGTAGCGGACGGATGATGTCGAGCTCCATGCCGTTGACGCCGATTACCACCACGTGAGGTCTTGGTTTCAGTGTCTGATTCTGGCTGAACGATGGGGATGCTGATAGAGAGAAGATGAGAACAGCTAAGGCACAATAACGGGGGACCATGGGAAAACCTCGATTCGGTGGCTGAGCAGCTTTCTACCGCGAAATTATACGACAATGGGAGGAGAAGACCGTGGGTAAATGTCTCGGATTTATTGGGCGAAACACGTTGCGACTCCGGTGCGTCAATGAGTGCTAATGCCTGTTATCAACAATCATCGGGCCTTGTTCAGGGCGAACTCGATTTCTAATATGAAACCCGCAACTCAGCCTGTTAGGTGACGTTCTTGGATCTTGCGCGTCATTAGTTACACAGGAGGATTCGGTGAAAATCGCATCCATTGCTGGGTTGATCGCTCTGGTAACCAACTCTCTCGCGATAGCCCAAAATGCCGCACAAATCTCGCCTCGCGCTTACGTTGAGGAGGCGCTGAACTACATGCAGGAAAGCGCCCTTAATAAGCACACCATCAACTGGCAGGCGGTGCGCGAACAAACGCTCCTTCGCGCCAAAGACGCGAAGACAACATGGGACACCTATCCCGCGATCGCATATGCGATCACGCAGCTCGGTGAAAAACACACCTGGTTCCAACTGCCCGATAATCTTCCGCTGGACCGGCGGCAAGCCCTACATACGGAAATCGATAAAATTTTGGCCCGGCCCGATCCTGACAAGCCGTCACCATTCACGCCATCAAAAGAAACAAAGGGCCACATAATTTATGGGCCGCGTGGCAATTTTGCGTACATCATCCTCCCTATGTGTATTGGCCGCTTTGCGGAGTGGGGAAAAAATGGGCCTGACTTTCAGCAGTTCGCAGATAAGCTGCACGGGCTGTTGCTTGATTTACAAGCGCAGAAGCCTGCGGGCTGGATCATCGACCTTCGCGGCAATGGCGGGGGCAATATGTGGCCCATGCTCGCTGGAATCGGCGCTGTGCTGGGCGAAGGTGATCTCGGTACGTACGTCTCGCCTGATGGCGACCATACAGTCTGGTTTTATAAGGCAGGCAAGGCTGGCGAGCGTTCGCCGGACGGCAAAGAAGACATCTCTGCGGAGATCAAGCCCGGTCCGGGTGAACTCACTGAACTGCCTTGGGTCGCAGTCCTGTTCGACCGCGGGACCTCAAGTTCAGGTGAAGCTGTGGCCATCTCCTTCGCCGGGCGAACGCGTGAGCGTTCCTTCGGTGAGCACACCGCTGGCTTCTCCACGTCAAATGGCATGCATCAGTTCCCGGATGGGGCTGCGTTGTTTCTGTGCGAGGCGATCGAGGCCGACCGCACCGGCAAGCTCTATCCGGACGGATTAGATCCTGACGTAAAATTGCCCGAGCCGGAAACGCGTCCGGCTGAAGAAAACGATGCCGTACTTGTGGCGGCAGAACAATGGTTGTCAAAGCAGACAAGTGGCTCACATTAGGAATTCTTGAACCGCAAGACTCATACCCTGCCAGTTGATTGAAGAGGCAGGGGGTTAACGTTGTCTTGCCGCCTGCTTCTTTTGGTTACTGGTGATAAATCGCAATTACTCAAAACCCCATTTCCAAGATCAATGAGTGCTAACGCCCGGTTACAACAGTCTGCGGCTCCTTGTACTGCGGCAGTACATTTAAAGGGATATGAATGATAGGGTAGCCGAATCGCACGGAGAGAAGGGGGACCTATTTGTTCAGTGGTTTGCTTGTGTGCGGTGTTTGTGGTGGTGGGATGACGATCACGGGTAGCGACAGCGGTGGAAGTCGCCCGAGATATGGTTGCTTTGCCCATCGGTTTCGAGGCGTTTGTAAACGGTCTAAACATTCGGCGGGAGGTTCTCGAACGACAGCTCATCGATGGTCTTACAACCCGTTTGTGCCGACTTGACATTTTGGAACACGCGTTAACCGGCTTTTACGATAAGCTACGTCAAAGCCTCAAGGAGCTTCAGAAGGCGGCTCGTCAGGCATCATCCCACTCCGGCGATTTACGTGACCGATTGGCCCTGCTAACCAACCAGGCTGATAACATTTGTGCTGCAATCGCCACGAACGGCCACCGAAACTCCCCGATTCTCCTCTCGCATCTGAGCACAATTGAAGCAGAAATACAGAGTGTCAACACTCGTCCTGCTCAAGTGCAAACAGTAAGCGAGATCCCGATTTCCTATGAGCAGCTCCGAGATTTCGTGATGAAAAAGGCCAACGATTTCCAATCAGTACTAACGGGAGACCCCGCCGTCGCAAAGGATGCTTTGCGCAAACATGTCCTACAGTTGGTTCTGACTCCACAGCTGACGCCCAGCGGGCCGATGTACGAGGTCTCCGGGGACGTCAATCTTTTCACACCAAATTCAGATGTAATGCAGGTGGTGGCCAGGGACGGAGTTGAACCGCCGACGCCAGCCTTTTCAGGGCTGCGCTCTACCACCTGAGCTACCTGGCCACTTGTCCGCTGGTCCGGCTGGTTTTGTTGGTGCGCCGGAATCGCAGCGAAATCACGACGGAAGCGATAAAGGTGAGCGTTTCATGCGCGCGTCAAGGGAATGATTATAACAATGCGATCTGTCATGCTCCAAACGGCGGAGTATGCGATTGAATCAGGGCCCCGTTGGCAATGACCAGCGCACAGCGGTCGGCAGCGATCCAGTAGGGAATTTCACGGTAATCGCGGACGTTGAAGATGGCGATGTCCGCATCTTTGCCAGCTTCGATCGATCCCTTGGTCTGCTCAAGTTGCAGGGCGCAAGCAGAGTTGATGGTGGCGGCGGTGATAGCTTCAGCGGGGGACATTTTCATCTGCGTACAGGCGAGCGAAAGAATGAAGGGCATACTTGCAGTCGGAGATGAACCGGGATTGAAGTCGGTGGCAAGGGCAACGGCCACTCCGGCGTCGATCAATCTGCGAGCTGGCGGATATTTAAGGTCGAGGAAACAGTTTGCTCCGGGGACCAGGGTAGCGACGGTGCTGCTTTGGGCTAATTGCGACACGTCGGTTTCGTCGACGTGATCGACGTGATCGAGCGATACGGGATTCATGGCGAGCAATTTAGACAAGGGAGTGCGCGCCAGTTGCGAGACATGTGCCCGGACCCCTAGTTTATTTTTTTGGGCGGCAGCAAAAATTCTGAGACAGTCCTGTTCGCTGAAGGCGCCGCGATCGCAGAACACATCGACAAAGTGCGCGAGCTTTCGTTTTGACACTTGCGGAATCATCCGCTCGGAGATGAGATCAATATATTTCTGCGGTTGGTCCTTAAATTCAGAGGGGACGACGTGTGCGCCGAGTAAAGTTGGAACTACAGTGCCAGGCCATTGCGCAGCCGCCAGCTGGATGGCTTCAAGCGATTTCAATTCTGATTCCACCGACAACCCATATCCGGATTTAGCCTCGACTGTGGTGGTGCCCAGCGCCATCATTTCTTGCAAGGCCGTGAGGATGTTTGCGGCGAGATCAATTTTGCTGGCGGCGCGTACGCCCTCCACGCTGGAACAAATTCCCCCGCCGGCTTCAGCGATCTCCTCGTAACTGGCACCGGCGATTCGCTTTTCGAAATCAAGCAAACGCGGCGAGACAAAAGCGGGATGGGTGTGGGAGTCAACGAATCCAGGCAAAGCCACTTTTCCGGCGCAATCGATTTCAATCAGTTGCTTCCGATTTTTCTTGATCCATGAATCGCGCAATGCCTCGCGAGTAGTACCGACTGAAACAATTGTTCCCGCAACGCAAAGTACCGCGCCGTCAACGATGATTGCAAGCTCCTTAAGTTCATCGCCGCGACGTGGACCGGGATTGCCCGACGGCGAACGAAGTGAAAGCAACTGGCTGATGTTGGCCAGAAGAACAGGTCGGGTAGTTCTGGCTTTATCTCGTGGAGATCTCAATCGTGTTCCTGATTAACTGGCGCCGGCGGCCGAGGCTGGAATTGTATTCTGCATGAAACTGGCAATTAGGATATTACAGCCTTGCCTCGCATACCGTAGGTGAACGACAAAAAAGCCCCGCTTCGCAAATCGTGAAAGCGGGGCCTATGAGATGGACGAAAACTAAATCTACCGAGTGTTATTTCCCGGCGCAATTCAACGGTTGCGGCGCGGAGAGAGCCGTAAGCACGGTTTCGTTGGGATAGCTATATGCGTTGTGGAGTGCGGTCGAAGGCGACTGGAACTCGAACCATGGCAACAGGGCCTCGGTCTGAGGATGATAGGCGGTCTTGCCAATCGTGACGGGGAAAGTCGGATTGGGTAGGTCCTCTATTACATCTCCCACTTCCATGATGTCCTGGCATTGACCAGCTGGATTCAGCCAGAACGGTGTGATGTTGTGAACTCCATCGTAGCCCACGAATGGATCATTGAATATTTCCGCAATCTCGTGGCTATGCGCAGTGACATCCTGGAAGCAGTTCTCCGGGTCTTTGGTTGCGCAATTAGGATCGGCGAACAAGCCGGGGCTGATCCAACTTGAATAGTTCATTACGTAAAACCTCGTGCGATTGCCGTTGCTGGCATCGCCCGGCTCGAAATCAAACGAATGGAATCCCAGCACACAGCAGTCGTTGGGATTGCCATTATCGTACAAATACGTGTTTGGAAATAGGAGCGTGGAAATGTCTTGAGTCGTCATTGAGCCAGAGACTTCTGCTTGACCAATGACAGTGGAGTTATCCGGAGGGGCGGCCGGTGGGAATAGTTCGTTGCCGAAGACGTTCGAATCGACCAGAACGAATGCGCAGCAACTGCCGTCGCTGTTGAGAGCAAAGAAATACGTACCTTCAATTAGAGCCATGGTCTGGCCCGCTTTTAGACTGGGTGCAAGCAGCGTATGCCATCCCGAATGCTCTGTGGCTCTGGCACCGACTTCGGCCCGCATCTCTGCGTCCGTGATTTGAGTCGGAACCGGGCTGCTGCTGAAGGTAGACGGCTTGAACACCGGGCTATTCAAGAAAGGTTGAACGAACTGCTGTGGCCGGGAGATTAGTCGAACTGTCTTCCCGAGTGCGCTCGGCACGCACCTGGGGCAATTCGTGCTATTGGTGACAATTGAGCGTGGAGTACCGTCGGCATTCAGCATGTTGATGGTGATGGGAATTACAGGAGCGTTAAAGACGGTAGATGTGTTGCTGGCAGGAGGCTTTCCGACAAAGCTGAATTGCCAGATGCTGCGAGAAGTGCCATCAAAATACACGCCTTGTTCCTTAAAGAAGTTGTTGTTATTGGTGATCGTGTCCGCACATGCAAGCTTGGTGGATTGGGGCGGACATGAAGTTGAAGTCGTAGTGGCGTTGAGCGCAAGGCTGGCCGCATTTAGCATATTCTTCTTTGCCGCGTTAGGGCCGCCGGGAGCGATACGCGAGAACCTCACGTGCTTTCCGGTGAGGAAATTGTTCGGCAGTGCATCTTTGTCTTGAGTTTTTTGAGCATTTTGAGCGAATGCTGTGACACTGAGCAGCATTACGAACAGAAAACAGGGAGTGAATTTCTTCATACGATTCTCCTTAAGAGAGACGGGGATTGATTATTGGCCTTCAGCGGGACTGGACTATTTGCAGATTAGGAACCAGACCCGGAGGGGGAACCCAGTATACCTGAATGAGCAGTCCCGCAAGGGTTTACATCGAACACTCATAAGAGAGTTATTTGCGGATTTTTCCATCAGACCGCAAACTATTTCAGTTTGCCGCAAGTTCGTTGCATTTTTTGACAAATAGATGCAACGAAGGAATTTCTTCAATGGCCTGGGGAAAGCCGGGGCGTCACTCCATCGGAATTTTGACGTGTTTTTCACGGGCGAACTCTTTGGCGTCGTCGTAGCCGGCATCGGCGTGGCGGATGATGCCAGTGCCTGGATCTGTCGTTAGAACGCGCTCGATGCGTTTGGCCATGGCTTCGGTTCCATCAGCAACGGTCACTTGCCCGGCGTGAAGGGAGTAGCCGATTCCGACTCCGCCTCCGTTGTGAATTGAGACCCAAGACGCGCCCGAGGCTGTGTTCAGCAGAGCATTAAGCAGCGGCCAATCGGCGACCGCATCGCTGCCGTCTTTCATACTTTCAGTCTCGCGAAACGGAGATGCGACCGAGCCGCAATCCAGGTGATCGCGTCCCATCACAATGGGGGCTTTCAGTTTTCCTTTTTTGACCAGGTCGTTCATCGCTAGCCCGAACTGCGCGCGCTCACCGTATCCCAACCAGCAGATGCGGGCCGGCAGACCTTGGAATTTAATTCGCTTGCGCGCAAGGTGAATCCAACGGCGAAGGATGTGGTTGTTGGGAAATAGTTCGAGCACAAGATCGTCGGTGACATGAATGTCAGAGGGTTCGCCGGAGAGCGCGACCCAACGGAACGGTCCGCGGCCTTCGCAAAAGAGCGGACGGATATATGCAGGCACGAAGCCGGGGAAGTCGTACGCATTCTTGACGCCCTGCTGGAAGGCGAAGGTGCGAATATTGTTTCCGTAGTCGAAGGTGACAGAACCCATCTTCTGCAAGCGCAGCATGCCTTCTACATGTCGAGCGATAGCGTTTAGGGACTTTTCTTCATAGGCCTTGGGATCTCGTTTTCGCAGTTCGGCAGCCTGTTCGAGGCTCATACGGTTCGGAACATAACCGTTCAGCGGATCATGGGCGGAGGTCTGGTCGGTGAGGATGTCGGGAACCACGCCGCGATCGGCTAGCTCGGGAATGACGTCAGCGCAATTGCCTACCAGTCCTACGGAAATATTTTCTTTTTTGCGCGCGGCATTTTTTAGAATTCGCAGCGCCTCGTCGAGCGTGGTGACCATGAAATCGCAATAACCGGTCTTGAGGCGCTTCTTGATGCGTTCTGGGTCAACGTCAATCCCAAGAAATGCCGCGCCGGTCATGGTTGCGGCGAGGGGCTGGGCGCCGCCCATGCCGCCCATGCCACCGGTGACGATCAGCTTTCCAGCGAGATCGCCGTCGAAATGTTTTTCGCCTGCGGCCGAAAAAGTTTCGAATGTGCCTTGCACGATGCCTTGCGATCCGATGTAGATCCACGAGCCAGCGGTCATCTGACCGTACATCATTAAGCCGGCGCGTTCGAGCTCATTGAATTTTTCCCAGTTCGACCAATGTCCAACCAGATTAGAGTTGGCGATCAACACGCGCGGTGCGTATTCGTGGGTTTTGAAAACTCCGACCGGCTTGCCGGATTGCACCAGGAGGGTTTCGTCGTTCTCAAGCGCCTTAAGGGAACGAACGATGGCGTGATAGCAATCCCAGTTGCGCGCGGCTTTGCCAGTGCCTCCATAGACGACGAGATCGCGCGGGCGCTCACCGACTTCTTCGTCGAGATTGTTCATCAACATGCGCATGGCGGCTTCCTGTTGCCATCCTTTGCAGGAGAGCGTAGTGCCGCGTGGCGCACGAATGGGAGTGTAGGCGGGAGCTTCGGTTTCAACCGGCATACGAAGATGGTATTGCTAAATGAGTCAGGGATTCAAACAGGCAAATCCTTAATTCATTAACCACGGAGGACACGAAGTTACACGAAGGAGAATACGGGGCGGTCAGTACTGGCTATATGCGACGCCGTCGGTGCCGATGTCGTTCGAGGAGCTATAGACATCGTCGATGCCGCCCTCGTCCTGCTCATCGGGCGACATGATTGTGCCCTCGTCGGCGGTGTGCCAATTCCAATTGGCCTGACTAGTGATTGGATCGGTTGGGATCTGCTTGAGGTAATGGGCTTGCACCAGGTCATCGCCCGATTGTGGCATCTTTTGCTTGTCCAGGGTGTACTGGGAGATGACCGAACGCATGGTGAAGAGGTCCTGGCGCAGAACCGACTCGCGCGCACGTTTTACTGAATTGGTGTATTGCGGTATCGCAATCGAGATCAGGATCAGCAAAATGCTGACCACGATCATCAACTCGATCAAAGTGAAGCCGCGGCTGCCGTAGGACCTTTGGGACCGGGGATGAAAGCGGGTTCGGTTCAGTTTCATTACCAGTCCTTGTACTTGGTCCCGTCCAAGGCGACGCCGGTTGATTTGGTATACACGTCAAAAACGTTGTTGCCGTCCCAGGAGTCGGAATCGGGATCATCCTGCATGGAACGCAGACCCCAGTCGGTGTCACCCGTCATTGGGTCATTCGGAATCCGGCGCAGAAACTTTAATTTCTTCCCGCCGACATCAACTCCTTTAACCAGTGTGTCAAGATCCGGCGGATAGCCTTCCGAGCCAACTTTGATCTGAAATGCGCCCCGGTCAGCGGCATCTTTGTAGCGGTCAATGCCGTCACGCAGCTGCCAGAGCGCCGCGCGAAGGTCCTTTTCTCTCTGGCGCTTGATGGTGACCCGCGCCAGCGGAACCGCCATCCCGCTCAGGATGAGCAGGATACTGGTGGCCACGATCAGCTCGATCAGGGTCAAGCCGCGCTGCTTGCGGGGGTTGCGCATGTGTTTAAAGAACGCGTTGAGTGAGGAAATTTGCATAGAATCCGCGGAGCCAGCGACTAGATCGCCACACAAGAGCCTGCCTAAAAGCCAGCCGAGTGGAGACCGTGTAAGTTATTGAATTGTAACCGCCGCGCTGGCTCCATTGACTGGAAGCGCCTGCATGGCAGGGTCACGAGCCCCGCCTCTTGCAATCGTAAGCGATGCCTGACCCGGTGCTTTTGCTACAAGAGTCAGCGTCACCACAGAACCCTGGCCGGACACGCCAGCCGAACCTGGCGGCCGCGTAGCCACTACTTGCATAGTGCCGTCGTCTTCGCGATGGGTGACAGTTACGATTTGTCCATCCTGCGAAAGCAGGCTTCCATTGGAAACGTTTGCCACCTGCAGAAGCTTGGGATCGTAAGAAATCTGCATCGGCACCTGGAAGATATTTTGTCCGCCGTTCAAGAGCACGTTCACGGTAAACGTTGAACCGACATGCTGAGTTGTACTAGCCGGATCAAAGCCGAAACTGGCCGGACGCCCCGTCAATTGCGGAGTCGGTGCGGCAGGACTTGCCGCAGCGGGTTGGGGCATGTTCACTGAACCCGCACCAGAAGACGGACCGGAGGTGGGTGCGGCCGGGGTTGTCACGGTGGGTGTAGTTGGGCTTACCCGCCGCAATCCAATTGCACTTGCAGTTCCTACGTCAATGGCTTCCTGGTTCATCGTAGTCAGTACCTGGCGACGTACGATGTGAGGAATTAAGACAAATACGGTTTCGGTCTGCGAATGATCAACGCTGGTTTGCCCAAACAAGTATTTAAGGATGGGTATTTGCGCGAGGCCGGGAATTCCGGTGAGGTTTTTAGTCTGCGAATCTTCGAGCATGCCGCCCATCAGATTAGCTTCACCTTCGCGCAACCGGACCACCTGCTCGATCTTTCTTTGCCCGATAATGGGCTGGGTAATGCCGCCAATGTTGGTGTTACCGGTGACGGATGAAATATCCATCGTGGTTTTGAGGGTTACGTCGCCGTTGGAGTGAATGGTAGGCGTAATGTCAACATTTACGCCCACGTCGAGATATTGGAATTGGGTGTTGACCAGCGGATTAATGCCGACACCACCGATGCCGGGCTGGAATGATCCAGACGCGATGGGCACGCGTTCGCCGATTTTCAACGATGCCTTCTGTCCGTCAAGGGCGCGAATCTGCGGGTTCTGAATCAATTTGGTGTTGTTGTCAGAAAACAACGCACTGATCGTTGCTGGGGTAATTGTGACCTGGAAGTCGGTGGCGTTCAAATTAGCCAGCGAGTTCAGATTGATGGACCCATTGGTACTGGTTCCGTTTGTGCCGTTATTGTTTAAGCCGTTGTTTAAGCCGTTACTGTTGTTGGTGGTGGTTGTATTTACGTTGGGCTGCAACTGTATGGTGGTGCTAGTGGGCGGGCTGATGCCGAGAGTGCGGCTTTTGTCCTTCGAGATCTGCATCACCGCGACGTCAACAACCACTTCGGGCTTTGATCGATCAAGATCGTCGACTAGCTTTTCGGCGAGGGCAATCTGGTCCGGGCTGCCGCGAACTACAATCGCGCCTTCCGAAGGCAGTGGCTGGATGCGCGCAATCTCAAGAATTTGCCGCAGCGCGTTCACCACGTCCTGGAGTTCGGTGGGCTGAGACAGGTTTGAAAGATAGAAAGTCTTGATGATGCTCTGCTCGAGTTCTTTGCGTTTTGCCGGATTATCCGCAGCGATGAAAATGGTGTTTGCCGTAACTGGCCGCCAGAAGGTTTTCGATTCGAGTGCGACGATTTGCAGGGCTTCTTCAAGCGAAACCGAGTTCAGCTCGACCTTGATGCGGCGCGAAGTGTAGTCAGGATCAAAGAGCACGTTGATTCCGGCCAGCTTACCGATGGTTTCGTAAATAACTTTACTGTCTTCTGTTATTTTCAGGTTGATCGGGATGTTTGGGATCGCACCCAATTCCACCGGGCCGCCCGCCTGCTGCACCATCTTCTGGAGTTCATTCGGCTCTGGGGCTGACGCCTTGGGGGCTGGGGCGTTACCTGCATCGATCATCTGCTGAGTGACTTTGATCTCTTGTTTAGCGATGGCGCTGGAGGGGTCAATTTCGGTGGCCTTTTGGAACTCCACCATCGCTTCTTGCAGGCGACCGGCCTCGCGCAACAACTGACCACGATGGACGTGGGAGGCGCCGGCTGAAAACCGGAGGCGTTCATAGGCAGATCTATACGAAACGTCCTGTGGGCTTTGGTCGTAGGCTTTTTTATAGAAATCGTAGGCCTGTTCATAATTCTGGCGGGCCTCGGCGTTTTTTCCCTTGTTATACAGCGACTTAGAGCTTTCAGCGGAGGAGGGAAGAATCAGCCCAAAAAGAAGGAGAAGCGCCAACGCTGGGCGAAATGCGCGTTTCATCAATGAGATCCTCAAAAAGCTCTCCTCATCAGGCTGGCCGACTCGGCCACTGTAAGGCTGTGGGAAAGCGCGATTATAGCACTCGCGTAACCCGTCGAAGTTACTGTTTGCGCTGCACTTATACTCATAGGTGCTAACACCAGTGGGAGGCTTTAGAGACAAAGGGTTCAAGATTTCAGAGTTTCCCGTTGGCAGTTCTGACGTTGGCATGTCTACCAAACCCGGTGAACCTGTGAAATTTTTAGACCCTGAAACTTTGAAACCTTGAAACTTTACCGCCCTGTGTATGCGTTACCCTATCCCCATGCCTCGCCAGGCCGCGCACCAGACCAAACCGAATGCAGAAAAGAACAAGCGCCGCGATCCCACCGCCGCGGGGCAGAGAGACGCATCCGTTAATAGGATCGCTTCCCATAACTACTTCTTGCTGGAAAAATTTGAGGCCGGTATTGCCTTAACAGGTACCGAGGTAAAGTCCGTGCGGGCGGGATTGGTGAACCTAAAGGACTCCTACGGCCTGGTGAAAGATGGCGAACTCTGGCTGCTTAACTGCCACATCGGACCCTACGAGCACGGCAACATCTATAATCACGCTCCCTTGCGTACCCGAAAGTTGCTGGTCCATAAAGACGAAATTCGCAAGTTGATTGGTCAGACGCAACAGAAAGGGCAGACTTTAATCCCCGTACGCATGTACTTCAAGAATGGCCGAGTGAAAGTGGAACTGGCTTTAGCCAAAGGCAAGCAACTCTGGGACAAACGGGAAACCGAACGCCGCCGGACTGCCGATCGCGAGGCCAGAGAAGCGATTGCGAGATCGCGGAAGCGTTAACTTGCCGAGGTCGTGTGGCGCGGGTACTCCTGTCCGCATGATGGGCGTGAGCCTCGCGGAAAAGTAAACCCCGGACGTGGACGTCCGGGGCTACACGATTTAATTCTTCCAGGTTACGGCTCTACTTCTGGTCCGGGTTCACAACTTGAGCTTTCTCGGTTTGTGATCCAGCCGCAACCGGCTGCGGTGTTGCAGGCGGTTGCGGAGCCGTCGTCTTTTCCGCATTTTCAACTACCGGCAGTTCAATTTCTTTGATCCGCGCCGTGGTGAGGATCTTCTCTAACTGCTTGAAGATTTTGCTGCGGTCCACTTGAGCGAGATCTTCGTCAGTCTTGCGCGAAGTTTCGACGTCGAGCGCGAACTCGTAGCACGCTCCATTTTTGAACAGGTGAAAGTACTTCAGATCGGACTGACGGTCTCCCGATCCGCTCATCTGTTCGATTTCAGTGAATTGATTCGCGCCAAGTTTAATCGCGGCTGGCTTAGGCGAATCGGTTGATTGATCTTTGTCCGCAGGTTTGGCGGTTACTGCGTCATCGGTTGGAGTCGCGAACTGTCCGCACTCGTCCTCATTCAACCCCTGATGAAGGCTGACATTGAGCAGCGCGGAAGAAAAATCGGTCTCCGGATACAATCCATCAGGCATATCCAGAGAGGCAATTTCCACTGCTCCTGGCTTTGCGAAGCTGGTTTGAATCGGCGCTGCCGTCTGCTTGTCTGCCGGCTGCAGGCTGTACTTGCGCGGATACGTCAATGCGATTCCGTAGTTGCCGTTCACGTAGGTTGCGGTTGTCGGGCGATGCTTCTTGACTGCTTTCTTCGGCGTTTCCGGGACGACGGCAGAGGCGGTGGTCGGGGCCGGGCTTTGCATAGCTGGCGCCGCGGGCGCGCTGATTTTTGTTGCGGTGTCCGATTTTTTCGAACAGCTGACTGCCATAAACAATACGACGGTCATCACTACTCCGGCGCAAATTGCCGGAAGGTAAATGCCTGACCAGCTGTCGTTTTCGATCTGCTTAAACTTCTGCTCTTCGTTTGACGGTGTGCGATTGATGGTTGCCATATTCCCTCCTAGGGACTGCACTGAAGGGAATGGCATGTTTGTGTCCAGGCTCCAAACCGCGTATTTCCAACGCGTTAGCCCCTTGCAGCCCAGCACCGGCCGTAGTTTTCCAAACACACTGTGTAATCGTGAACACAGACAAAGAGTGCCTGCGTGCTACACGGGGTTTGCCAGACAATGGTTGTTGCACTACACTGTAGTGCATGAAGACAGAGGTCTATAGCTGGCGCCTAGATCCAGAAAAAAAATTGGAGCTTGAGTCAGAAGCCAGGCGCGAGGGTAAATCCGTTGCTGAAGTTCTCGACGAAATCAGCAGCCAGTGGCTCAATACGCGTCGCGATGCTCATAATGGAGATGGGACAGAACAGGCGCGCATTCGCAAGCGGATCATGGCAACCGTGGGGACGATTCGCGGCGGTGACCCCACTCGCGCGACACGTAGTAGAGAATTGGTTCGGGAGATTGTAAGGCGAAAGCACGAGAAGGAGAGCAGTGCTTCCAGGCGCACTCATTGACACGGGGGCAATACTCGCCATTCTTGACCAGGACGATTACTGGCATTCTGCGTGTACGCAAGCTTTTGTCGCGCTGCGAATTCCTCTGCTAACTACTGAGGCGGTATTGACCGAGACCTTTCACCTGATCGGTTCGAGTGCTTACAACATGCAACGGTTGTGGGCATTTGTTTTGTCAGGGGCACTGAAGGTAAAAACTGTGGGCGATTCTGACTTGCTGGAGTTGCGTTCTTTAATGACGAAATACAAAGATCGCCCCATGGACTTCGCAGATGCTACGCTCGTCCACGCTGCGAATTGTGAATCGCTTAGCGTGGTTCTTACCATCGACCACGATGATTTTGAGACTTATCGACTAAAAGGGAATAAGAAGTTCACCATTCGACCTATTCGGCGCATCCGCTAAATTCACGCTCAACTCTTTCCAGCGGTTGAACGAATGCCGATCGCTTCGAAGGTCATCTCTTGCGCTTTACTGGCGCTCTTACGTTTCCACGCGAGAAAAAGTCCCGCGTAGGTTTCGGTAATGTAGTCTTTGCGGTCGATCTGGAGATCGCGGGCAACCGAATCGATCCATTCCGGCGGGCCTTCAATTTCGCCAAAGGTTCCTATTGGAGTTTCGTCGATTACGACGTTTCCTTTTCCGTCCTTCCATTCGGCGCGAAATTTTTCATAGCGAAACGATGACTCGAACTGCAGCGCGCGGAGGATGGCTTCCATCTTCTCGCCATTGTCGACGCAAGTTTCAGTTTCGATACGGGTCTTGTGCGGGCCATCTTGCTTTTTGCTTTTGGTTTTGTGGGTGAGCACCCAGGTCTCGCCGTACTTGCGCAAGCGGAGTACGTCGCCGCGGTCGCGAAGCGGATGTCCCGGCAAGTCGAACAATGTGTTCATCTCGTGAGTTCGGGGCGTGACCTGCTGAAACCCCAGCTGGCGAAGGCGTGCGACCAGGCCGTCGATGTCAGCTATGCGGAATTTAATTTCGACTTCTTGCGAGAAAGACATTAACCGCAGTATAGCCGGAGACGAGCCTCGCTCACCCTGAGCTTGGGCGCGAACCGAGAAAACCTATTACCAGGAGGACACGAATTTTGTACGAAAGAATTAGCTAAACGTAGGCAGCTTGAGTAGATCGTCTTCAGGCACCTGCTCAACGGGCTGTCCCGCTTTGCGCCAGGCGGCCAGTCCGCCGGTGATCACAAATGCGCGAAAGCCTTGCTTTCTTAAAAGCCGCGCCACACGGGCGCTGGTGGCTTCGCGTGCTCAAGTACAGTACAGATAAATGTCTTTGTCGCGCGGAAGGTTCTTCAGTTCATCTGCCAACTGACTGGGCTCCAGGCGAATGGATCCCGCAATGCGTTGCGTGCCGGCATCGTAATATCCGTGACTGCGCACGTCGGCGAGGATGACGTCCTTCCCGCCCTCTGCAGCCAGACGGAGCGCGATTTCTTGGACTCCGACCCTGGGGACCATGCCATGAACGCGGAATCGAAGATACTGCACAATGCGGTAAGTAATGAATCCTGCCAACGCAACAATAACCAGCATCGCAACCGTGCGGCTTCCGGTCTGCAATCCGTGTGTGATGTGGGCAACAAAGTCACGAAAGATATAGCCCGCGCCCGCGTAAGCGAGTATGTAAAAGCAGCCCCCGGCCAAATCAAGCCGCAAAAATTGTGACACTTTCATCTTCATGCTGCCGGCGAGCGGGGCTGCCATGGTATTTACGCCGGGAATGAACTTAATAAAGAGCAATGTAGCGCGGCCGTGCTTGTAAAAAGATTCTGCCGAACGCAAGATGCAAGTTTCAGGATTCAGCGACACGCCGCAGATAAATCCGAGGAATGCCCATCCTGTTTTACGTCCTAGTAAAAAGAGCAGGATGTCTCCGAGCAGCATTCCGGCGATCGCGGTCAGGAATGCTGCGGGTGCGCTCATAACATGAGCAGCGGCGGCAGAACCGGCTGCAACCAGCGCCAAAGCAGCGGGAGCGGGCAGTCCGATGGCCTCCGCCAAGACAATAAGAAAGAGCAGCGAATACCCGTGATGTGAAATCGCTCTGAGCAGGTCGGTCATCTGACACCAGAGTACAAGAAAAAAAGGACGGCCGCAGCCGCCCTTCAGCCTGAACCAGCATTGATTACATCGCGGACGCTTGCTTCTTTAACATTTTGACCGTCATCACGTGGATTTGGCCCTTGTCGGCGTAAACGTGCGCGCTGAGCTGAACGTGATGGCCTTCGTGGCCCTTCAGCTTCTCGGGATTCACAACGTCCCAACTCTTCTGGTCGGCATCGTCGACAAAGGTGATTTTGTCGCCATCAGCTTTGACTGTGCCCTTAAGAGTTTTCAGCGGCGCAGCAGCTTTGTCCTTGCCCATGTCGCAGCTCTTTCCCATATCCTGCGCCACTGCGGCCATGCTGAACGTGACACAAATTGCAATTACTAAAATCCACAGCTTCTTCATAGAACGCAATCTCCTTTAGGAAAATTGTCCCCGTGGAATTAAACTCCTTCGTTTAATACGAATCAAGCTGCGAATTGGATGTAAGAAGACCGGAAATGTTACTAAGCAGTGGAAATTATTTTTCGCGCGCCACGACAAATTCGGGGGCCCACAGCAGAGCACGTTTGATCTCCGACATGGGAAAGGTGCAGATCGACTTGCTGGCGGATTCGGCAAACGCCGCTGCCCGGTTGGTTGCTGCCTCTAGAGATCCATAGCGTTCGAGAACGCCAAGGATTTCGGAATGGGTGACGCCATTGAATGCGCGCTGGTCGACCACGGTTTCGATCATCTCGCGCTCTTCGCGAGTGCAGCGCTCGAGTGCGTGAATTACGGACATAGTCACTTTGCCTTCGCGCAGATCGCTGGCCACGGGCTTACCGAGCACTGTTTCGGAGGCAGTGAGATCGAGTACGTCATCAACGATTTGGAATGCCATGCCCAAATCGCGACCATAGCGAGCGACCTGGTCCTCCTGCTCAGGAGTGGCGCCGCCGAGGATCGCGCCCAGCCGCATGCAGACCGAAAACAGGCATGCAGTTTTGCGATAAATAAGGTCGACATGCTCATCGAGGGAGATAAGCTTGCCGAGTTTTTCCATCTGCAGCAGTTCGCCCTCGACCATCTGCTGGGTGAGATCAATGAGCGCGTCGAGGATACGGAAGTTGCGCTCCTGCACCGCGACTTTGAAGGCCTGCATGTAAAGCCAGTCGCCCGCCAGCACGCATTTTGAATTACCCCATTGCGTATTTGCGGCGGGGCGTCCGCGGCGGGTTTCGGCTTCGTCGATGATGTCATCGTGGACCAGCGTCGCAGTGTGAATGATTTCGACAACCGCACCGAGTTTCACGGCGCCGCGTCCCTCATAATTAAAAAGTTTCGACGCAAGCAGCAGCAGCGCGGGACGGATCCGCTTGCCTCCTCCTCCGCGCAGGTACTCGCCAATCTCAGTTATGGCGCTGACGTCGGAGACCGTATCGCGGCCGAACTCGCGCTCAATAGCGGCGAGGTCGTCGCGAAGAAGTTCGAAAACTTCGGCTCCGTTGATGGCAATAGTATTCATGATTTCTCACCACGGAGACACGGAGTCACGGAGGAACCCAAGTGCGGAAGGATTAAATCGAAACCCGCGAATCCTCTGGGATTCATCATGAAAAATCTTCTCCGTGTTTCCGTGTCTCCGTGGTGATGTTAGTTGGTTCTGTAATTCGTGAACTGCATATCAATCCCGAAATCCTGCTGTTTCAACATCGCAATAACTTCCTGAAGTGAATCCCGGTCTTTACCGCTTACCCGTACCAGGTCGCCCTGGATCGAGGCCTGAACCTTCTTCTTGGAATTCTTGATCGTCTTGACGATGTCGCGGGCTTTCTCGATCGGGATGCCCTGCTGCATCGTGATCTTCTGTCTTACGGTCGAGCCGGTCGCAGGTTCGACCGGGCCGTAGGTGAGGCCTTTGAGCGGCACGCCTCGCTTGACCAGCTTGTGCTGCAGAATGTCAGTCACCGCTTTCAGCTTGTATTCGTCGATCGAACTTAGGATGATCGCGTCTTTGCCTTCCATATCGATGTTCGACTTCGAGTCCTTCAAATCGAAGCGGGTATGGATTTCCTTGATCGCCTGCTGGATTGCGTTGGTGACCTCCTGCAGGTTGATCTGGCTGACAATGTCAAAAGTATTCTCTGGCATGACCTAATAGATTAACGTAGTTTGGCGAATGATTCCCAATGGGGAGAAATTTTACCGCCGAGACCGCAGAGTACGCCGAGAAACCACAAACCTGATATCAGTTAAGTTTTTCTCAGCGGTCTTTGCGTGCTCGGCGGTAATAATTTTATTTTGTTTGAGAATTGTTCCCAATGGAGAAGAAGCGATAAAAATTGTCGGTGGTTTGGGCGCCGATCTCATCGGTCGAAAGTCCGCGCAATTCACCGATCTGTCGTGCGACTTCTTTTACAAAAGCCGGTTCGTTGCGCTTGCCTCGGAAGGGAACCGGAGCCAGGTAAGGAGAGTCGGTCTCGATGAACATGCGGTCGAGCGGGACATGCAAAGCCGAATCGCGAATCTGCTGAGCCTTGGGAAAGGTGACGTTCCCGGCAAAGGAAATCATGAAACCCATGTCGAGCGCTCGCTTGGCGTGCAGCCAGGTGCTGGTAAAGCAATGCAGCACTCCTCCCAGGCCGGATGGTTTCCAGTGCTGCTCAACTAATGCGAGGCAATCTTCCCAGGCGTCGTCGCTATTGTCCGATGGCCGGCAGTGAATAACGATGGGAAGCTTGGCGGCGCGGGCGAGTTCCATCTGGCGGATGAAGACATTTTTCTGTACGTCACGCGGCGAGTGATCGTAATAATAGTCGAGGCCAATTTCGCCCCAGGCAATCACCTTCGGCTTGCGCGCGAGCTGCGCTAGTTGCGTGAAATCGGCGTCGGTGGCGAGTTTTGCTTCGTGGGGATGGATTCCGACGGTGGCGTAAACGGAATCGTGCTGCTCAGCAATCTTTACTGCGCAGTCGAGGGTGCCTGGACCGTCTCCGGTGCCGACGGCAAGAATATTTGCGATTCCCGCGTCGTGTGCGCGGGAGATAACTTGCTCCCGATCAGAGTCGAAGCGAGGGCCGTCGAGGTGGGCATGGGAATCAACCAACATCTAGAGGCATGCTAACCAAGCTAGCGTTCCGACGTCCAATTTTGAAATGCGGACATTAATCGCCGTAATTTCTGTATTGCTTTCAGTTGCCGTGCTTGCGCAGGCTCCGGCGGCGCAGCTCTCCGCAGACGATGCTGTCCGTATCCGCGAATTCTATCGCCTGGCAGCTCAGATTCAGGACAACATCTGGCCCAACTGGAGCCAAACGCCGGCGCCGCTGCTGCTGGTAACGACAAGTACGGAATTTCTCACGCATCATCCCGCGCCGCCAAAAGACTTCACGAAAATCGGCGGCGATTTGTATGCCCGCCCGCGCCAGTTTTCGCCTGACCTGCTGGCCACGTTCCCCGCGTTTGGGCCGCCTTCGGTGATCGTCATTGGTGAACCGGCAAACACAAGCAGTAAAACCAGCACGCCCTGGCTGATCACTCTTATGCATGAACACTTCCACCAATTGCAAAATGCTCAGCCTGGATACATCCAGGGAGTCGAGGAACTTGGCCTGACCCACGGCGACAACACGGGGATGTGGATGCTGAACTATCCATTCCCTTACGAGAAGCAGGATCTGGCGCAGGGCTTCGCACGACTGCGGGATCTGTTGTTCGGTGCGTTGAGTGAGCCAGATGGAGACAAGTTCGCCAAACTTGCAGAGCAGTACATTGGGGAACGAAAGAAATTCTTTGGGCAACTCGCAACGGATGATCGTAAGTACCTCAGCTTCCAACTTTGGCAGGAAGGGATTGCTCGTTATACGGAGATCAAGGCTGCGGAGGCGGCGGCAAAATTTCAGCCCAGTGCAGAGTACGCGGCGCTCCCAGATTTCGAATCGTTCGGCGCATATGCCAGCAGAGCGAGAAGTAAGACGTTGGAAGAATTGAGGCAGAGTGATTTGGCAAAGTCGAAGCGCTTAGTTGTCTATTCTTTTGGAGCGGCAGAAGGGTTCTTGCTTGATCGGGTCAATCCTAAGTGGAAGGACGAGTATTTTAAGCGCCCGTTCTCAACGGATGCGCTTTTTGAGAAGTGACTCATACTGCGCCGGCAACTTTCGGAAAAATCAAAAGAGTGCCAAGTCAGGGGCGTCGGACAGGAGTGTCCGACCCACACGAGTTATTTCAGCCGCGCGCCGATCGGAACTTCTTCCAAGAACGCCGCCAGGACTGGCCTTCCGCCTTCAAGCGAGGCGGCGACGATCATACCGTTCGATTCGAGGCCGCGCAGCTTTCTCGGGGCCAGGTTCGCCACGATTACGACTTTGCGCCCGACCAATGTTTCGGGCGCGTAGGCTTCGGCGATTCCGGCCACGATCTGACGGACTTCGGTACCAAGATCAACTTCGAGGCGCAGCAATTTGTCCGCGCCCTTTACTTTCTCGGCGACTTTGACCTGAGCAACGCGGAGTTCAACTTTGGCGAAATCGTCGATGGTGATTTTTCCGTCGGATGGCGCGGCCGCCGCAGGTTTGTTGAGTGACACTGATCCCTGAGATGCCCCGACTTCTGCGGTGCCGGGCGAGGACGCCCGGCGCCCCACAACCTCGGTTGAGGTGGCTTCAGTCGTCCGGCGCTCCACGACCTCTGTTGTGGTGGCTGCGGCCCCTGCCGGAGTTCGTTGCTGCTCTTCGATCATCTGCATCCTTTCAATTGCGCTTTTATCGGCGCGGGGAAATACCGGCTCGACTTTGCCAAGCTTGGTGCCTAGTTGCAGTTGTCCCCAACGCAAGTCGGCCAGCGAAGTTTTCGCGATGTCGCCAAGTCCCAGCTGCGCCCAGATCTTCGCGGTCGCTTCAGGCATAACCGGGTGGGCGAGAGCGGTAACGATTCGCAGCGCTTCGGCTGAAGTGTAAAGGACCGTCGCCAGGCGTGAGCGGCTGTGCTCGTCCTGCTTTTCGCCTAATGTCCACGGTTCGTTTTCAACGATGTATTTATCGACGGCGGCGACCAGTCCCCAAGCAGATTCGAGCGCGCGCGAAAACTGAAACGTCTCGAAGTGACTATGAAAATCGGTGATGGTTTTTTGCGCCAGCTTCACGATGGCATCATCTGCTGCGACCCGTGAGGCCGCTTTGGATGGATAGGGCACCTCGCCCTTGAAGTAACGCGTGATCATGGCCAATGTGCGGCTGGCAAGATTTCCCAGGCCATTTGCAAGATCGGAGTTGTAGCGCTGAACCAGCGCGTCGAATGAGAACGAGCCATCCTGACCGAACACAACTTCGCGCAACAGGAAATAGCGGAGGGCGTCGGCGCCGAGCACATCGAGAATGGTTTCAGCCCGAACAATGTTGCCGCGCGACTTCGACATCTTGCTTTCTTCGAACAGCAGCCAGCCGTGCGCAACGATGGACTTGGGCAGCGGCAGACCTGCGGCCATGAGAAACGCCGGCCAGTACACGCAATGGAAGCGAACAATTTCTTTGCCGATCATGTGCACGTCGGCGGGCCAGAACCTTTCGAACTTGCTGGCATCATCGGAGCCATAACCTAGCGCAGTAATGTAATTAGCCAGGGCGTCGAGCCAGACGTAGATCACGTGCTTCGGATCATCAGGAACAGGAATGCCCCAGGAAAAAGTTGAGCGGCTGATGGACAAATCACGGAGTCCGGAGCGGACGAATGCGATTACTTCGTTGCGGCGCGTTTCTGGTCGGATGAAATCCGGCTGGCTGGTATAGAGCTGCAGCAACGGTTCAGCGAACGCGGAAAGCTTGAAGAAATAATTTTCTTCTTTAACGGTTTCAGTCGGACGGCCGCACTCCGGGCACGGCTCGCCGGGACCGACGTCGACATAAAGCTCGTCGAAGACGCAGTACTGGCCGGTATAGCTTCCCTTGTAGATATATCCGTTGTCGCGAATGCGACGCCACAATTCCTGCACGCCGCGCTTGTGGCGATCAGATGTGGTGCGGATGTAATCGTCGTAAGTGATCCGCATGCGGTCCCATAGGGCACGGAACTCAGCGGAAACTTCATCCGCGAACTGTTGCGGAGACTTTCCGGCAGCTTCGGCGGCGCGTTCGATCTTTTGCCCGTGCTCATCGGTGCCGGTCAGAAAATATGTATCGGATCCCAGCAGGCGCTGGCGGCGCGCAATTGTGTCGCACGCAATGGTCGTGTACGCGTGACCGATGTGCGGACGCGCATTGACGTAATAAATAGGGGTCGTGATGTAAAACTTGTTTGGCATGAAGATCGTTGAAGCGTCGTTGGTCGTTAGTCGTTGGTAAAACCAACTTCCAAAATCGTTAACCACGAAGGACACGAAGTATCACGAAGGAAATCTGAAACATTTTACTCTGTGATTTTGCGCGTCTCAGTGGTTATTGCTTTTGAGAATGCAGATATTCCCGCACTGCTTCCTGCATTACCAGCTTCAATGGTACACGGTGCTCGACGGCAATGCGGCGGCAGTCCTCGTATTCGGGCGCGTAGCTGCTCACGGTCCCATTCAAGCTTGCGATTTTGATGCGCACATCGCCAAATCGAGTGGAAACGGTTTGCCACTTGCGCGCGAGCACCTGCCGTTTCTCTTCTCGACGGCGGACGCCCAGGGTTGTTGTCTCGGCGAAAATAATTTGCGCAAGTGTATCGGCGGCGTCGGATTTTGCCAGGACGCTGAGCAAAGTGCCGGGACGGTTCTTCTTCATCTGCGCCGGCATGGCGAAAACATCGAGCGCCCCGGCTTCCAGCAGGCGATCCACGACGTAACCGAATACCTGCGGATTTAGATCGTCGAGGTTGGCTTCGAGAATTGAGATTGTTTCCTGCGAAGTGTTCGCAGCGAGTTTAGAAGCCGCTTCGCCGATGGTGATACGAAGTACATTGGCATGGCCAGCGAAGTCGCGAGTGCCGGCGCCATAGCCCGCGCGTTCAATTGTCATCTCAGGAAACGACGCGAAGCGAGTTGCCAAAGTGCGGACGATGGCAACGCCTGTGGGCGTGACGAGCTCGGCCAGCAGTCCGGAGGAAAAAACGGGAGCGCCCTTGAGAAGTTCAACCGTGGCAGGAACAGGTACGGGGAAAGTGCCGTGGGCGCAGGTCGTGGTCCCGCCGCCTACGTTCAAAGGCGAGCAGATTATTTCGTCCGCGCCCAGCGCTTCGGCTCCTACGGCCGCGCAGATGATGTCAACCAACGCGTCAACGGCCCCAACTTCGTGAAAATGAATTTGATCGATAGGAATATTGTGGATCTTGGCTTCGGCCGCTCCGAGCCTCTCAAAAATTGCAATCGCAGTTTGTTTGGCTGATTCAGTGAGCACAGCTTTGTGGATGATGTCTCGAATTTCGATCAGGCCGCGGCCATGATGATGCTCACGGTGGTGCTCGTCTTCGTGATCATGGGCATGAGAATGGTCGTTAGGGTGGCCATGTTGGTTTGATGTTGTCGTTCGAGCAACTCTGGGGGCATCCTTTTCGCAGTTCGTTATGACGTCAACTTTAGTCGCAGCGATGCCGCTGCGGTTTACGCGCGAAATTTCCAGCCTGGCGCCAACATTGAGGGCTTTAACCGCCTGCTCAAAAATTTCAGGCGCAACTCCGGCATCGATCAGAGCGCCGAGAAACATGTCGCCGCTGATTCCGGAAAAGCAGTCTAGATAAGCGATGCGCATAAAGCGTCGTTGAAGAATCGTCGTTGGTCGTGGTCCCAGCCCCGCACAGGCCACAGCCCTGCTGTTCGATTGTAAGGCCATTTTGAATGGTTGATCCCGCGCGGGCTAAAACATTAACCACAGAGGGCACAGAGTTTCACAGAGGGAAGGCACAGAGGTTTGCTTGCCGACACACTCCTCTGTGGTATTTCTCAGCGTGCATCTGTGCACTCTGTGGTTCTAGTTCTTGAGCGTTTGTTCATCCGCGAACCACGAACGACCAACGACCCATGACCGACGTCTAACGACCGGTCTGCTAAAATCACTATTCTCTTCAACTACTTAGAGGGACTCGTGTATCGCCACCTGGAACGCCGTTTGGCGCAGCATATTCGGGATTTTCTGCGCCGAACTTACAAACTCGAGCTCGAACGAATTGTGATCGAGCAGCCTCCGAATGTGCAGTTCGGAGAATATGCGTTGCCGCTGGCTTTTGAACTGGCGAAGAAGCTTCGCAAGGCTCCACGCAAAATTGCCGAAGAAATTACCGCGGGCATTGGTGCGGTTGAGGGCTTTGAAAAATTTGAAGTAGCGGGCGCGGGATACATAAACGCCCGCGTGAATCGTACCTCTCTGGCGCTGTCGGTCGCGAAAGATGCAGAACCGAAGACCGAGGCGCCTTCCGGGAAAATTCTGGTCGAGCACTCGAGCATTAATCCGAACAAAGCTGCGCATATCGGACATCTTCGCAATGCAATTCTGGGCGACACGTTTGTGCGCTTGCTGCAATATGCCGGGCGCAAGGTAGATGTGCAGAACTACATCGACAATACCGGAGTCCAGGTTGCCGATGTGGTGGTTGGCTTTCAACACCTCGAAAGAAAATCCGTCGCGGACGTCCAGCGTTTGGCCAGCCAGCCACACTTCGATTACTACTGCTGGGATTTATATGCGCGGGCGTCTCAGTGGTACGAGCAGGATCCGGAGAACAAGAAGATCAGGTTGCGGACGCTGCACGAAATCGAGCAGGGCGTAAACGAAACCGCGACAATGGCCGAAACAATCTCAACTGCCGTATTGCGGCGGCATCTGGAGACGATGGAGAGGCTCGACATCGAGTACGACTTTCTGCCCCGGGAGAGCGAAATTCTTCATTTGCATTTCTGGGACGCGGCGTTCACCAAACTCAAGGCTGCAGGCGTGCTCTATTTCGAAAATGAGGGCAAGAACAAAGGCTGCTGGGTCATGCTCCGCGCAGGAATGCCAAAGCCTTTAACCGCAGAGAACGCGGAGAGTAACAACGAGAACGTAGAGAAGAGCGTTTCTGAAGACGACCAGAAGGTCATCGTGCGTTCGAACGGGACTGTTGGTTACGTAGGCAAAGACATTGCCTATCACATGTGGAAGTTTGGGTTGCTGGGCAAAGATTTCGGATACCGGAAGTTTTTTCTTTATCCCAACGGTCATCAGTGCTGGATTTCAGCGGAGCAAGGCGAACCGGACCATCCGCACTTTGGCGACGTTGCCGAAATCTATAACGTCATCGATGCCCGCCAATCCGAGGCCCAGAATGCGGTAATTGAAGCGTTGCGCGGTCTTGGGCATGACGAGCAGGCGGACCACTACACTCATTTCTCCTACGAAATGGTGGCGCTCACCCCGCGTTGCGCCGCGGAACTGGGGTATGAACTTTCGGAAGACGAGCGAGCGCGGCCCTACATCGAAGTCTCGGGCCGCAAGGGATTCGGCGTAAAAGCCGATGATCTGATCGATAAGCTGATCGCGTCAGCACAGAGAGAAGTTGACTCGCGCCACCCTGAATTGGGCGATTCCGAACGCGGGAAGATTGCAAAGCAAATTGCCATCGGCGCGTTGCGCTACTTCATGCTGAAGTTCACCAAGCAGTCGGTGATTGCGTTCGATTTCAAGGAGGCGCTAAGTTTCGAGGGCGAAACCGGACCGTATGCCCAGTATGCAGTGGTTCGGGCGAGCAACATTTTCCGCAAAGGCGGAATGGACCCGGATCGATTTGCCGCAGATTTACCGCGCACTATCGATGCAGGCCAATTGGCGCAATTCCTGACCGGGAAAAATAATGACGGATTCTGGGACTTATGGCTGGCGGCTTCGAAGACCGCGCATATCGTCGACCAATGCATTGCGACTACTGAACCGGCATATCTGGCGAAGCATGTATTTCAACTCGCGCAGTTGTTCAATACTTTTTATCACCGCCATCCCATTCTCGCCGAAGCCGACCAACAGAAGAAGAAATTTCTGCTGGCCACTGCAGCCGTGGTCAGGCGCGAACTGATTCGCGCGCTCGAGGTGATGGGGATTGAATCGCCGCCGGCGATGTGAGGGCTAGGTTCAACTTTTGCGGCCGGCGATCATCAGCCCAGCGCCCACCACTACCAGCGCGATGCTCGCAGCTGGGGGCAGGAGCTCGTTGTGGTGTGTGTTCACGCCAAGGTGAACGTCGCCCGCGTCAATGCCGTGGCGTTCGGTGTGCGGGACGGCGACAAAGAACGAAAGAATTCCGAGTACCAGAATTATCAGTCCGACTGCGGACAGAGCTCTCATGCGTAAATCCTCCGTTCGGATTGCAATAGTCATTTCTTGATGACGGCTGTGCTGTACACTTCAGATGCAAATCAGAGCACATTCGGTAATCAGGGAACCAGAATCCCGTCTTCATTCCGAGACTCGCGATTTGGCGTTAAGCTTTTTTCGAATTCCCAAACTCGCGGGCAAACTCTATCAGACTTCTTACCGCAATCCCCGAAGGGCCTTTGGCGATCCACGGCTTGTTGTCTTCCATCCACGCGGTGCCGGCGATGTCCAGGTGGATCCAGGGAGTATCTTCGGCAAATTCTTTCAAGAACGCGGCAGCGGTGCTTGCGCCGCCCCAACGGCCGCCAGTATTCATAAGATCGGCGATGTTGGATTTGATTTGCTCCCGGTATTCATCGTCGAGCGGTAGGCGCCACATCTTTTCTCCGGAGTCACTGAGCGCTTTGGCAAACTTCTGATATAACTCGTCATCGTTCGAAAAGACCCCGGCGTTCGCGTATCCCAGGGCAACTACTACTGCTCCAGTAAGCGTGGCGGCGTCGATCAGATGGGTGCAACCCAGTTGACGCGCATAGCAAAGACCATCGGCTAATACGAGGCGTCCTTCGGCGTCAGTGTTGATGATCTCGATCGTCTTGCCTGACATTGCGGTCTGGATGTCGCCCGGTTTTTGCGCTTTGCCCGAGGGCATATTCTCAGTGGCGCAAACGATGCCGATTACTTTGACCTTAGGCTTGAGCTGAGCGATTGCCCGCATGGCGCCGATCATGGTGGCACCCCCGGCCATGTCATATTTCATTTTTTCCATGCCGTCGGCAGGCTTGATGGAAATGCCTCCGGTGTCGAAAGTGATGCCTTTGCCCACGAGTCCCAGAACCGGTTTTTCCGGCGCGCCGGCAGGTTCGTAGCGCATGACGATCAATGCTGGCGGCTCATCGGATCCCTGGGCTACGCCCCAGAAGGCGCCCATCTTTAATTCTTTGATCTTGTCAGCGCCATAGACTTCGCATTTGAGCCCGACTTCTTTTGACATCGCCTGTGCTCGCTGCGCCAAGATCGTAGGCGTCATGTGATTCGAGGGCTCATTGACCAATTCGCGAGTGAAATTCTGCGACTCGCCCACGATGCGGCCTTCGTCGACAGCTTGTTGCAACGCCTTCTGATTGCCGGACGCGACTACTGTCAACGCGTCAATCGCCTGGTCTTTGCGATCACTCTTGTAAGTGTCGGGATCGAAATTTCCTACGAGCGCGCCTTCGACAATTGCCTTGACCGCCTCTTCTGCTGCAATCTGCTCGGGTACGACAAACGCCAGGCTACGCAGGTTGCGCGGCTTCAACGCACGAACTGCGGCTCCGGCAAGTTTGCGCAATTCCGTGGCAGAAAAATCTTTTACTTTGCCGCCGCCGACCAGAAGCAGGCGTTTGGCTTTTAGTCCGGCAGGCTGGTGCAACCAGGAGACCTCAAAAGTTTTGCCAGCGACGTCACCGGAAGACATCAATTCTGCAGCGGCCTGTTGCACAGCTTTGTCCGAAGCGGAGATAAAAGCTTCAGGGTTGTCATTTTTTGGACGATCTGGCTTGGTTCGTTCGGTGTTATCCGCACGATCGAGGACGACCGCGACCAAGCATTCAGTTTCAACCTGAGCGGCAGGAGAGAGAGAAAGTGTGATCTTCATGATGGAAATAACAGTATGAGAGGGAGGAAGGGAATTACGCAAGAGCTTGCCATCGACTCGAAAAGAAGAGCGTGCCTAGAACGTCAAAATTCAAGGCACGCATCTGCCCTGTGGTTGGGCTTGACTATTTATTAGAAGCCCTACTCTTAGGGTGCGAAACGCTTAGCCCGTTTGACGCAACCAAGAACTGCCCTTCATCGGGATTAATCGGCTCCAAATCAAGAGACATAGATGTGCCGTTGTAAGCGGAATTATAGGTAACACGCGCACGGAAATAGTAACGCTTCCCAGCTTCAGCGGTGAAGCTGGTGAATGCCGCCTCGCGAGAAAGTCTTTTGAAGTGAGACTGCCAATTGGTGCACAGATGGTGTTCACCGGGGTTGACGGAAAATGAAACATACGAATTGCTGCGTGTCGCTCCCATCCAGGTGCCGTCGAGCCCAACACGAAGCGTCGGATTTCCCATCTCTCCAGGGGCCTTTTGAAAGACCTCGGTCACGTATACGATGGCTTTGCCAGTCTCCATTTTTTCCGGTGGCTTATTAGTCGATGCTTGAGCATCGAAATTAACGTTGGCGGGCCCGCATGCTGATTCTGCTTGCTTCAATGCTGGCTGATCCTGCGCGAGTGCCGAAATCGCAAATAACAAAACTGCGATGGCGAGTTTCATAGACCCTCCTAGCTTTCTCAGAGAACAGAGTTGTCACAATCTGTAAGATACGCTCAGGGGTGGTTCGAGATGTACCATTCCGTAGAGAGCCCAGTTCCATTGTGAAAATGCCGCGCCGATTCTCGCTCCTGACCACGTCAAAACTGTTATATTTGTCGGAATCCGACCACTGACCCAGACCACTGGCCACAGATTTAAGGAGCTCTCATGGCAGGAAAAAGTGTTAACAAAGTTACTCTGCTAGGCAATCTCGGCAAAGATCCCGAGGTCAAATTCACGCCACAAGGCACGGCTGTCGCCAAGCTTACGCTGGCCACGAACGAACGATACAAGGACAAAGAAGGGCAATGGCAGGACCGCACCGAGTGGCATAACGTGGTGCTGTGGCAGCGGCTGGCGGAGATCGCCGGCGAATATTTGAAAAAGGGAAGCAAGGTTTACATTGAGGGCCGTCTTCAGACTCGTTCGTGGGAAGACAAGCAGACAAACCAGAAGCGCTACATGACGGAAGTTGTGGCGAACGATCTGGTGCTGCTCGGCGGGCGCGGCGAAGGCAGTGGCGATTCGGGCGGACACTCGCGCGGGGCGGGAGCAGGGAACAATAATTTTGATCAACGCACGCCTGAGCCTGAGCCGGCGGTGGCGGGGTCAAGCCCGATCAGCGACGAAGATATTCCGTTCTAAACTTTGACCCCGGGGACGCGGGTCCAGGGCTACACTGGGACGATTACTACGCGGTCATCATACATGTCTGAACTTGCCAGCAAAAGTTGTGTGCCGTGCCGGGGCGAAGTGCCTCCACTCAAAGGGAAAGAACTGAGTGCGATCCACACACAGCTACCCGAGTCGGCGGACTGGAAGGTGGTGAAAGAGCACCACATTACCCGCACATTTACTTTTCCGGATTTCAAACAAGCCCTGGATTTCGTCAACCGGGTCGGCGCGGTGGCCGAGGAGCAGGGGCATCATCCCGACATCTTGCTGACCTGGGGCAAGGTCGAAATCACGCTGTGGACGCACAAAATCGGTGGCCTCACCGAAAGCGACTTCATTATGGCCGCGAAGATAGATCGGCTACTTAATTGATAATACATGCTTTCCTTGATCCGAAATGGCGCACATTAATGTGCAGGAGTTTGCAGTTTCTGCCGGAAAGGATGATCGGTGGTACTCTTGGTTATGGTGCAACTACAATCAATTCAGCAACTTAATTTTTGGGGTTTTCCTAAGCCGATTGGCATCTCTCGTGCCCATAGTAACGTGTTACTGCAGTACAAATTCGCTCCCAGAGGGGGAAATGCCGTGCGTATCACTAGTCTTAAGCTTTCAATTCTGGCCCTGGTTCTCGTTGCCACTGTGGCAATGATACCGGCCGCGTCTGCTACTTCTTTTGACCTTACTGCGAACAACCTGGGAATTTCAGGCACAATCGGTACCGTTAGCATCGTCGATGCCGGTGCCAACACGGTCACCGTAACCATCACCATGAATGCCGGTTATTCCGTAAAGTTGAATGGCGGGGACATTGCGTTCAATGGCCCTTCGGGATTAACGGCAGGAAGCGTCAGCAATTTCAGCGCTGATGCAAATACCGGCTTGAGCTTCAAGAACTTCAAGACGACGCAAAATATTAGCGAGTTCGGGTCATTTGCCTTCGATTTCGCAAATGTTCAGGGACAGCCTAAAGGTGTCGTGAGCGCTAACACTGTGACTTTCACGCTTAGCGCTACCGGGCTATCGGCCAGCCAGTTCACCGGGGTTGTTCTCCACTTCTGCACTGCTTCTGGATCCAATTGCAGCAAGGTAACTGGATTCGCGACCAACACCCCTCCATCAACCGTTCCTGAACCCAGCACGCTGGGTCTGCTAGGAACTGGCCTGGTGGGTATCGCTGGTTTGGTTCGCCGCCGCCTGGCTTTGTAATCGTACTAAGATCCTTTCCCCTTCTGCGAAACCCCGGAGAAATCCGGGGTTTTTTCTGCCGCAAAGATTGATCCGGCGCGCCGGCAAATGTCGGGAGTCAGACCTAGTGCCCGAGCTTCTGTTTTAAATCTTCTGCGATCTGCTGGCCGTGAAAGCGGCCGTTTTCGATGAAAATCTCATTCGTTCTTGATCCTGCGACGATCACACCCGCAACGTAAATTCCGGGCACATTGCTCTCCAGGGTGACGGGATCGCACACCGGACGGCACTGCTCACTCGAAAGCTCAATGCCCATGGCGCGCAAGAAATCATAATCGGGATGGTATCCGGTCAGGGCGAAAACAAAATCATTTTTCAGTTTCAGTTCACCCTCTGGAGTCTGCAGCGTCACGTGTTCGGGCGCGATCTCCTGTACCGAAGTATTGAAGTAGGCAGCGATCTCGCCATTCTTAATGCGATTTTCAATATCGGGCAAAATCCAATACTTCACGTGGGCATGCATTTTTGGTCCGCGATGGACAAGGGTCACGCGCGCACCGTGCCGCCACAAATCAAGCGCCGAAATTGCCGCTGAATTTTTGCCCCCGATAATCAGCACGTCGTTGTCGAAATATGGGTGCGGCTCGCGATAATAGTGGAAGACCTTCGGCAAGTCTTCTCCTGGGATCCTTAGTAAGTTGGCGCGGTCGTAGTACCCGGTTGCGACAATTACTTTGCGGGAAACGTAGTCGTATACCCCACCCAGCCGGTCGCAGGTGGTGATGTGAAATTCGTTGTCATGCCCACTGACCATTTCAACCCGCTGGTACTGGCGGATATCGACCTTGTAATGCTCAGCGACCTTCCGGTAATACTCAAGGGCCTCAAGGCGGTTCGGCTTGGGATTTGCGCTGCTGAAAGGAATATCCCCAATCTCCAATAATTCCGGTGTGGTGAAAAAGATCATGTTGGCCGGATAGTTGAATATGGAGTTGACCAGGCAGCCCTTATCGAGAGTGATGACTTTGAACCCAGCTCTCTGAGCCTCAATTGCACAAGCGAGACCAGTGGGGCCGGCGCCGATTACGATGACGTCGGCCTGCATGTTGGGTCGCAACCGGAATTGCGCTTTAGGCAGCGTGTCTGGAATCAACTTCGTGGACAAGGTAAGTGTCCTGAGAGGGCAGATGCCGTTTGAGGATTGTAGATTCTAGCATGCGGACCCAGGCCGCACGGTTCAGCGATTGCTATAATTTTTGGTTCGCAGGAGCACTTCATGGCCACTCTGACGCAATCGTCTACGCGCACTGAAAAAGATTCCCTGGGCACAAAGGAGATCCCGGCTGAGGTTTATTATGGAATCCAGACAGCGCGGGCGGCGGAAAACTATCCGATATCCGGTATGCGCGCGCATCCTACGCTGATTCGCGCCTTCGGCATGGTTAAGGAAGCCGCTGCCGAGGCGAATCGCGAACTGGGCTTGGTGGACGAAAAAATCGCCAATGCCATCATTCAGGCGGCGAAAGAAGTAGAGCAGGGCAAGTGGGACCGTGAATTCGTGGTCGATGTTTTTCAGGCCGGGGCGGGCGTTAGCTTTCACATGAACACCAATGAGGTCATCGCCAACCGCGCGATCGAAATTCTTGGCGGCAAGTTGGGCGATTACTCGAAGGCCCATCCCAATGATCATGTGAATTACGGCCAGAGTACGAACGACGTTTTTCCTACCGGAATGCGGCTGGCCACGCTGCTTGAGCTGGAGAAACTGTATCCGGTGTTGGATTCGCTGGTCGATGCGCTCGAAAAGAAAGGCAAGGAATTTCACGCCATACTGAAGTCAGGTCGCACCCACATGCAGGATGCGGTGCCCATGCGCCTGGGGCAGGAATTCACGGCGTACGCGGGCGCTATCTCGCGGGCAGAAATCGCAATCCGAGGCAGCGCCGAACTGCTGCGTGAGCTGGGGCTCGGTGGTTCAGCTGTGGGAACCGGGATCAACACGCACCCTGACTATCGCGAAATGGCAATCAGGAATCTGGCGCGAATTTCAGGACAAAAGCTTAAGCCGGTGGATGATATGCGCTACGCCATGCAGTCGAATCTGGCGATGGCGGCAGTGTCGTCCGCTTTGCGTAACCTAGCGCTGGAGGTGATTCGCATCTCGAACGATCTTAGATTGCTGGCTTCCGGCCCCAACACGGGATTTGCTGAAATCAACTTACCGGCGCTGCAGCCCGGTTCTTCAATCATGCCGGGAAAGATCAATCCGGTGATTCCTGAGCTGGCGGCCATGGTTTCTTTTCAGGTGGTCGGCAATGACGTTGCCGTGGCGATGGCGGTGCAGGCCGGGCAGCTCGAGTTGAATGTCATGATGCCGACCATGGCCTACAGCGCGATGCAATCAATCACGATTCTGACCAACATGCTGCGCCAGTTTACTGACAAATGCGTCGCCGGAATTACTGCTAACGATCAGCGCTGCAATTTCTATGTGCAGGCGACGGTGTCGCTGGCGACCGCGCTGAATCCATACATCGGCTACGCAAAGGCCGCGGAGATCGCGAAAGAAGCCGTGGCATCGGGACGGTCGATCATCGAGATTGCCCGCGAGAAGAAGCTGCTGAGCGAGCAGGAAATCAATGAAATCCTCGATCCGGTGCGGATGACGGAGCCGGTCAGGCCGCTGGATGCCGCCAAGAAACGAGAAGAGATCAAAAGCAAAAAATAGCAGCCGCAACCCGCGCCATGGAAATCGTCGTTGGTCGCTCGTCGTTCGCCAAACCTCAAAACCCAGCCACGAAGGACACTGAGTATCACGAAGAAAAAATGCGGCCCCTGCAGCCGGGGAGCCAGCAGGGGCTTGATTCCGGCGAGAAGGGTCTCGACGACCCGCCGGCATCCGTGAATGGATACGCTGAAGCAGGCGCGGAAGTTCAAAGTGACATTTGCGCCACTACTTGGCGGCAGCTTTAGGTTGGTCGACGGAGTATTCATAAACTCCCCGGCCGCTTTTTTTGCCCAGCCTGCCGGCTTTCACGTACTGCACCAGCAGAGGAGCCGGGCGGTATTTTTCACCCAGCGTCTTGTGAAGGTATTCGAGGATGTGCAGGCGCGTATCCAGGCCTACGAGATCTACCAGTTCAAAAGGTCCCATGGGATGGTTGAGGCCCAACTTCAGCGCCTTGTCGATGTCGGCGGCTGAGGCGATTCCTTCCTGCAGCATATAAAAAGCTTCGTTGCCGATCATGGCGTTGATTCGGCTGGTGATAAAGCCGGGCGATTCTTTGATCACAACAACTTCCTTGCCCATGCGTCGGCCCACATCGGCGGCTGCGGTAATGGTCTCGTCGTCGGTCTCAAGCGCCCGCACTACTTCAAGTAATTTCATCTTGTGCACGGGATTAAAGAAGTGCATTCCCAGGCATTTGTTGGCGCGATAGGTAACGCTGGCGATTTCCGTGATGCTCAGCGAAGAAGTATTCGAAGCCAGGATGGTTCCGGGCCGGCAAATTTTATCGAGCAGGGTGAAAATCTCGATCTTCGACTCCATTTCTTCTGGAACCGCTTCGATCACGAGATCGGCTTCGCGGGCCGCTTCTTCTACGCTGCCGGCATATTCGAGGCGACTGAAGGCCGCGCCGGCGTCCCCGGAAGAAACTTTTTTTAATTCGACGGCTTTGTCGAGGTTGGCGCGAATGTCGCTTTCTGCTTTGCGCAGCGCGCCCGGAATCAAGTCTTCGAGAACGGTGCGATAGCCGCCCAGGGCAGCCACGTGGGCGATGCCGCGACCCATGATGCCGGCGCCGATGACGGCAATCGTCTTGATCTCCGGCACTATTTCTCCACGAGAATGATCAATTCTTGGATTTTTTCGCCGGCGCTCCTAAGGCTTCCTGCCAGACGTTTCTTTTCTTCCGCATCCACGCCATGAAGCGAAGCGTGGATGCGGCGAATGGTGGTGGTTATGTCGTCAACGTAATTAATGAGGCGAATCAGTTCCCCAGTGGCTGCCATGAAATTGCGCTCCCTGATGCCACCCTGGAAATGAGTAGCAAATTCTTTATTCTCAACTGCCGCGCCCATTAAGTAAAGGCACGATAAGCCGTACGAATGGACGTCATAGATTCTTTTACTCATCTTTTAACGCCCGCCGTAATCTAATAGGTTGATGATTGACCCTACTATCAAAGAATTTATTTTTGCCAGTGACTTCGACCAGACCCTCACCTTCAATGACTCCGGCTACGTTTTGGCCGAGCTGGTGGGTATTCCTACCGAAGAGTTCGAGCGCAAAGCTACCGGTATGGCGCGATTGAATCTGGTGCAGCAAGGGGCGGAGCTCGCCTATTTGTTGCTGCATGATCCTGAGTTCAAGGGCCGGGTGCGCAGGGAACACTTGTATGAAGTCGGCAAGCGCGTCCGACTCAAAGAAAATATTGCGCTGCTCTATCAGATTCTGGACAACGGAATCCCAGGTTTCCATTTTGATTTTTACGTGCTTTCTGCCGCGCCGGTGGAAATTGTTCAGTCGGCACTCGAAGGGATCGTGCCCAAAGACCACATCTTTGGGACGGAGTTTCTCTACAAGCAATCAGGGGAGATCGAAACCATTACCCGCGCCACCGCGGGATATGGCAAGGTCTTTGTGCTCGATCAGTTGCAGACCCGAGCCCAGATTGGCCCTGACCACATTGTGTATGTTGGCGACGGCAGTTCCGATGTGCACGTAATGTTGCACATCAACACGCGCGACGGATACACCATCGCGGTTTCAGAGGCCAAGCTTGTGTCGCAGGTTGCCAAGCGCACGATTCTCAGTACCAGTGCACTGGCTGTGCTGGCGCCCATTCTCGAAGATATTGCGCTCTGGCCGCGGCCGCGAGTTCGCGCGTTCTTTGAATCTTATGGAGTAATGATTCAGGAATGGGACCGAGTTCGGACAGATTGGCTGACGCTGCGATCGGTGACGCCGGAGAGTCTGGAAGCGGCGGGAGGGAAGTGACATCGATCGGATCTAGTTCGGCGCCTGGTGTGTCTCCGGAGTGGAGGGTTTGTCGAGCAGCGTATCGAGATAAGCGAGGTATGCGGCCATCAAGTGGTACGAATCGTAGTAGTCGTCGAGTCGGAGCGCAGATAAATTGTCCCGTGGGCTGTGAAGGATTTGCAGTGTGTTTTGCGTCAGGGAGTGAATAGTAATACGAGGCATGTTTTTGCGCGCAAACTGCTCGGAATCTGTCGATCCTACTCGTTCAACATTGACGCCGCTGATCGGTAATTTGAGAGAATGAGCGATTCCCCCCAAGGCGGCAGTTAGCAGACGGTCTGAATGGCTGACCCAAACGGCAGTTGGCCCTAGTCCAAGGGTGTCCATATTTACCATGGCCGATGTTCTCTCGACATCTTCTTTGCTCATTTTGTTGACATAGCTTCTCGATCCGAGTTCGCCCTTCTCCTCGCCGCTAAACGATACGAATATGAAAGTGTGTTGTCTCGGAGCGGTTCGCAGTCCTTGGTAGAGCGTTGGGAGCAGAGAAGCCCCGCTCCAGTTGTCGACAACTCCATCGCCCGCATCCACATGATCGAAATGCGCGCCTACGATAATCACGTGCTCTGTCTGCCCAGGGAGAACACAGACCAGGTCCGGCTGCTTTACGTGGTCAACGGCTGGCTCGGAGATGTGTTCTCCGCATCCCGCTTCAGTAAACATGTTTTTCAAAATGATTTCGCGTTGAGTATCGTTCGTGGAGAACGCTTTAACGCGCGTCTCGATAACGTCACGTCCGAACAGGGCGTATTTATAATCTGCCGCAATCGCCGTAGAAGCTACTAACAGGGCCAGCAGTAAAGCGGGTCTATTCAATCGATTTTGCCCCGGCACCCTTGGATTGTACATGCCTCATCTACTTCGATTGTCCGACTTCGTTGCTTTGAATCCTTAAGAAGTTTCGCCTCATCTACCAGCCATGCTGGAACAATATCTTTCTAACATCCAGATTGAAAACGAGCCGGCGCTTGAGACCGCTCCGGTGCACCAGGATTCCGCGCTGCTGGACGCGTACTCGCGGGCGGTAGTCACTGCTGCTGAAAAAATAAGCCCGTCAGTTGCGAAGATCGAAGTTACGCAGGCGGCTGGACGCGCCCGCAATGGCGAGCCTCGCGAGCGGCAGGGCGGCGGCTCGGGATTCGTGTTCACGCCTGACGGCCTGGTTCTGACCAACAGCCACGTGGTCCATGGGGCAACTAAAATCGCGCTTTCGCTCCCTGACGGGCGGCATTTTTCAGCGCACTTGATCGGAGAAGATCCCGCGACTGACCTTGCCGTGGTACAGATCGACGCTGGCGCGGACGCGCTTGGTCTTACTGTGTCGCCGCTCGGCGATTCGCAAAAGCTGCGTGTCGGCCAGCTGGCGATCGCTATCGGTAATCCGTACGGCTTTCAGTACACGGTGACCGCCGGCGTGGTCAGCGCACTCGGACGGTCGTTGCGGTCTTATTCGGGACGACTGATCGAAGACGTGATCCAAACCGATGCTTCGCTGAACCCCGGCAATTCCGGCGGACCGCTGGTCTCTTCAGATGGCGAGGTGATTGGCGTGAACACTGCGACCATCATGGGCGCGCAGGGGTTATGCTTCGCCATCGGCATCAACACCGCGAAATTTGTCGCAACTCGACTGCTTCAGCAAGGACGCATTCGCCGCGCGTTCATCGGTGTGGAAGCGCAAAATGCACCGCTGCATCGTAGGATCGTGCGCTTTTATGATCTGCCGAAAGAAACCGGAGCGATAGTGCTTGCGGCAGAAAATGGCAGCCCGGCGCAAAAAGCCGGCCTGCGCGAAGGCGACGTCATCATCGCGTTTGCGGGACAGCCGATCGCCGGCGTGGATGACCTGCATCGTTTGTTGACGGATGCGCAGGTGGACGTGAAGACCTCAGTCACAGTTCTACGCCGAACGGAGCGGCTCGATCTGACAATCGTTCCGCATGAGTCGAAGCAATAAGGCGTCGTCCTTGCGAGGGATTTCTCGGGATAAGCCTGCCAACCATCTGCACCTTTTCGGTTCATTGCAACTCCCTTTCCCCTATGTTAGTTTCTGAAACAGAAGGGATTACCTTGCAGGCGACAGTTCCTGCCGGGCTGGACCGCAAAGAGGCCGAGATATACCAGCGCCTGGATCCGGCACGGCTTCCAAAACACATTGCAATCATTATGGACGGCAACGGCCGGTGGGCGCGTAAACGCCACCTGCCGCGAGTGGCCGGACATCGCGCCGGAGTCACGTCGGTGCGCTATGTAGTCGAGGCAGCGTCGCGCATTGGCATTCCGTCACTCACGCTGTACGCCTTCTCGGAGGAGAACTGGAAGCGGCGGCCCAAGGCCGAAGTCGATTTCCTGATGAAACTGCTCTCCCGCTATTTGAAGCAGGAGGTGCCTACGCTGCACAAGAACAATGTGCGCTTGCAATACATCGGCCGGCTGCATGAGCTGCCGGTTTTTGTGCAGGAGAAGATGGAGTGGGCACGCAAGGAAACTTCACGCAACACTGGCATGGTGCTGACGTTGGCGTTGAATTACAGCGCTCGCTCGGAGCTGGTGGACGCGTTTCAGTCCATGTTGAAAGCCGCCGCCAACAATGGCGGACTTGAGCACCTGAAAATCGATGAGGAAACGGTTTCGCGCCATCTTTATACGAGTCATCTACCTGATCCCGATCTTGTGATCCGCACCAGCGGCGAGATGCGCCTGAGCAATTTCTTGCTCTGGCAGCTGGCTTACGCCGAAATCTACGTCACGCCCACGTTATGGCCGGAGTTCCGCGGCGTGCACTTGCTTGAAGGTATCGCGGATTATCAGAAGCGCGACCGCCGTTATGGCGGACTCAACGATTCGCCATCTGCACGCGCTGTGCGGAGCTGATCCCCATTGGAACTGCTCAAGCGAGTACTCACCGCAATAGTTCTGATCCCGATAGTTTTGCTGCTGGTGTTGCGTGCGCCGGTGCCGGTGCTCGCATTCGTCGCGGGAGTAGTAGCGCTGCTGGCGATTCATGAACTGCTCAAACTTGCTGAAGGCTATAACATCCGGCCGCTTTATGTACCTACTTACGTTTTCGTCGGATTGTTTTTTCCGCTGATCGCCATCAGCCCGGGACCGGCTTCAACTCCGGCGCTATCTACTTCGGGATTTGCATTTATTGCGGTATGCGCGGCGGCGTTCGCACCATTTGTATTTCTCGCGATTGCCATGCGGCGCGATGAGCTTTCGTCGGCATTTCCGTCCGCCATGGTTGCAGCGTTTGCATTTGTTTACATTGCGCTGCCAATGGCTTCTCTGGTTCAAATGCGCGAGCAGTGGCAAGGCAGTTTTTTTATTCTTTATTTATTGCTGCTGGTATGGGCCGGGGACATATTCGCATATTTCATAGGCAAATCCTTGGGCACGCATCGCATGGCGCCACGTGTCAGTCCAAAGAAAACCTGGGAGGGCGCGGTCGCCTCCGTCGTGGCCAGCGTTGCCGTCGGCATGCTCATGGCGCACTACGCAGTGCCAATCAGCCGAGCTTTGCTGCATGCGCGGTTGATCGAACAGCGTGACGGCGTTTTTACCGAACCGGCAATGTTTCCCATCGTTATTTTGTCAATTGTGCTGAACCTGGCGGCTCAGCTTGGGGACCTGGTCGAGTCGGTTATCAAACGCGGCGCGGGCGCGAAAGACTCAGGCGCGATCCTTCCCGGTCACGGCGGCATGTTTGACCGGATCGATGCGTTGCTGTTTGCTGCGCCTGTGTTGTGGGCGTACATGGCGTGGCGAGTTCTAATGCAGTGAAGGGAACTTCGCTGACTGATCTTCGTAACAAGTTCAAGGTCAATTTATGGACGTGATGCGAATCTGTTCAGCCCTCTGGATGGCACTTTGGCTGGTTTGGATGGTGGCTTGGCTGCGAACTAAGCGAACCCAGGAGCGTGCAAGCTTCGGCTCGCGCCTGCTTTACGGAATCCCTGTGATTGTTGCTTTTTATCTGCTCTTCGATGACCACATTCCGTTCGCCTGGCTGCAATGGCGAATGTTTCCGCGAAATCCCTGGGTTGAAGGTCTCGCGGTTCTGCTGACCGCGGCCGGAATCGCCTTCGCCATCCGGGCCAGATTTTACATTGGGGAGAATTGGAGCAGTGCGGTCAGCATTAAAGTTGGCCATGAACTGATTCGGACCGGTCCGTATGCGTGGGTACGGCACCCAATTTACTCCGGCTTATTGTTGGCGATGGTTGGAACCGCATTGGCTCGCCGTGAACCTCGCGGCCTGGTTGCTCTCGTCCTGCTGTGGCTGGGATTTTGGATTAAAAGCCGAATGGAAGAAGATTTCATGCGCAAAACATTCGGGGAGGAATATCAGGAATACAGTCGCACCACCGGCGCGTTGATTCCGCGGATGCGATTGTAGTCCTGAATTCAGCTCAGACAAATATTCAGAGGTTCCGATGCATGAGCGAAAAATAATCCGTTGCGATTGGGCGAGGAATGAGCCCGCCATCACCTATCACGATCGCGAATGGGGAGTGCCCTGCCACGATGACCGTGTGCTCTTTGAATTTCTGGTGCTCGAAGGTGCGCAGGCCGGGTTGAGCTGGGACACGATCCTGAAAAAGCGTGAGAACTATCGCGCAGCGTTCGACAACTTTGACCCCAGCAAGATTGTGCGATATAAGCAGCGGCGTCTGAATTCCCTCATGCGAAACGAAGGCATAATCCGCAATCGACTGAAAATTTTGTCGGCGGTGAAAAATGCCAAAGCATTCATCGCGGTGCAGAAGGAATTCGGATCATTCGATCGCTACGTTTGGCAGTTCGTCGGCGGCAAGCCGCGCGTAAACAAATTGACAAGTGTGAAGCAGCTTCAAAGCCGAACCGCGGAATCGGACGCAATGAGCAAAGACTTGAAAAATCGCGGCTTCAGCTTTGTCGGCTCGACGATTTGTTACGCCTTCATGCAGGCGGTAGGAATGGTCAACGATCACCTTGTGACGTGCTTCCGGTACCGGAAAGTATAGGTTGTTTAGACGCGACAAGGTTTTGTCGAAGGAGAAGGTTGGCCGCATCCGACAAGCTGATATCGTCCGCCACGCGTTCAAAGTTGCTGTGAAGCTCTTTTTGTTGCACGGAGATGGTCTTGAAGAAGAGGGCTTTTCCGCGCATGTTCACGTTCATTTCCGCGACTTCCCAATCCCCGGGGGCGAGTTCAGCGCGCTTCACTGTAAACTGGCCGCCCTTTTCCAGGTGGCCGAGTAGCCCGCCAGCAAACTTGACCTCATTTATCAGCTGACCATTGATGCTGACCAAGCGTTTCTGTCTGGCGTCCACCCATATCTCTCCCGCCATTTGCTGTAGGACCCTTCCTTCTCGAGATGGAGGACGGAAATGAGGATTGGGTTTAAAGACCACTCTCGCTAAGTTCCCGCTTTCGCCCGCGTAGTCAAAAAGAAATGCGTCCGGAATCATCTTCATCAGCGCATCGCACTGTTCAGCGTCTTTTCGGCGGGCTTGTTCTGCTTTTTGTTGCTCTTGCGGGCTGTGAGAGAAACGTAGAATTCGTGCGGACTCATCTCTGGTCTGCGCCGCCGTCAACGGTTTTCCCGAAGTCGCCAGCAATTTGTCCAGCGATCCAGATTTGGTTTCGACGACTTCTCTGGTCTCCTGTTTACCATCGGTTTCTTTATCCACTCGATACTGCCAGTGAATATCCGAAACCTGCGACGGGTGCAGTTCGTTGTAGATAACGGACTTGACCATGTCGGATGGGGAGATCTGGGGTTGAGATTGTGAATGCGCAAGGCCAGCGTACGAGGCCAAGAATAAGATGACACCGGCTGACATCTTTAGCAATTTAGGCATAGCCATCGTCCAGGCTCCTGAGCGCGTTTCTGAGCCTAGGGAACCGGCGGCGATCTGACAATCAGTACGAAGGGGTAGCACTAGAGGGGAAATCACTAATGTCGAGACGGTACGACAGAGATCCGGAATGCCTAGATACAGATTCGGAGAGGGTAGTCGTCAAAGTGAAACGTGGGGAACCTAAGGCCGTTTGGGCTCCCGTTGGTCAACCGTCCGTCCTTGTAAGATAAACATGTTAAAGGTACTTAGACGCCATAGCGTTTTCTCCAGCACAGAAGGAAGCTTTGACAACGATGTTTCCAAAGTCGCAGTCAACGGTCGCCTTCGGTTTTGAACAACCTCAGAGGTGTGGTGGGAATTTACACGGACTCAACAGGTAAACAGCACGATTTTTGGCTAAGCCAAACTTCTAGTTCGCGTTTGCTCGAGCCGAGACCGGAGGGTTTGCTCGCAGATCGCCCGGGTTTTTTATTGCGAGGAGTGACGACCCGCAAACACAAATTCAGAATACTTCGATATCTACCGCGCGTCCCGCCGCCGACTGCAAGCGTGCATCACGCGTGATAAGTGTCGCATCGAGTTGTTCCGCAAGCGCGACATACGCAGCATCGTATGCCGATAAATTGTGACGGAGCTGCCAAATTCGGGGCAGCAATACGAAGTGCGGATAACGATTAATCCGGAGATCCACTAAGTCCTGAATCGCTTCCCCTGCGCGCTCTTTGGACAGGGTACCTTCGCGCTCCAGCCGCCGCAACACCTGTCCAACCTCCAAGTCCAACACGTGCGGAGCATGCAGAGATTCGCTACGCTGGTAAATTCGTTTTTCGATCTCCCGTCCAGCCGGCGTCTGAAGCAGCCAATCAATCGCGGCTGACGCGTCTAGAACAATCACCGCGCGTCGCGATCTTCTCGTACCAGGCGGGCAGTATCGAGTGTGGCGGCGGTGGGCTTACGGCGGTGCAAACGTTCGCGCATTTCTGACAAAGTGGGGCGTTCTGCGATTTCTCTTATCTCCACCACCAAATAATCCGACAACGACATGCCGGCCATAGCGGCACGAGACTTCAGGCTGCGATGCAGGCTGTCCGGTACATTACGGAGCTGAATCATCTTTGACATGTGAATAGCTTACTTTCATGTGCATAACATGTCAACTCAGGAATGGTGTCATGCCCGACGTGCGAAGGCCCAGAAAGATCGCCACTCAAAGAAAATTGTTACTGACGACCAACGCGCCGATCACTTGATCACGAGATCGGCGTATTCGGGGTGTTTGGTGATGTACTCGCTGACGAAAGGGCAGATAACATCGACCTTGTATCCCTTTTCGCGGGCCCATTTCAGAGCGCGCTCGGCCAGTGCGGAAGCGAGACCCTCGTTGCGCAGTTCTTTGGGAACTTCGGTGTGGATGAGCTCGAGAACATTTCCTCCGAGGCTGTACTCAAGATAAGCGACTTTGCCGTCGCGCTCGATCTCGATGCGCCCGCTGATTACTTCCTGGGGCGTCACCGGCATCGGGTGAATTAACTCACGCGCGAGACGTAGAATCCGGTTCGGCATGGCTTGCCTATCTATAGCACGGTAAGAATGTTTTTGCTTGTCGTGCGTCGTCGAGTGATGACTCGATTCCCCGACTCAAGCTGAAAATGGACTTGAACGGGTCACCCGGCCACGGATCCCACCATGAATACGTCGAATGCGTCATCCCGAAACTCGGCGTTTTTTCCAGCCGAGTGAGGGATCTTGCGAGGATCATCTACAGCTCCAGTCGGGAAGTCGGATACGGTTGATAAGCTGCACGCCAGATCCCTCGCCCCGCTGGTGAAAGCGCGGGGCTTCGGGATGACGCCCGGCTTCAACTGGCGACTATCATCGACCTCTGAATGAGTCTCGCTGCGGACCCGCTTCGGGGACGATTTGACCGCATCCCGTCCCCGCCTTTCCGCATCTAAACATTGACAACATCTCACTCAACTCTGATAATACTCCAGAGCGCAAAGGGTGAGTAGTTGAATCCAAAGCACTTATTTTAGCTGTGGGTAGTGAGCGGTAAGCTCTTAGCAGGGGAAACCGGACTTGCTCGAGGCTCACCGCTCGCCGGTGAAAACAGCACTTAATAGACATCAGCAACAGAAACGAATTCAAGGAGAAGCATTATGGCCAAAATTATTGGAATTGACCTGGGGACGACCAACTCCTGCGTGGCAGTTATGGAGGGTGGCGAGCCCAAGGTTATCCCGAACGAGGAAGGCGGGCGGACTACCCCTTCGGTAGTGGCGTTCACCAAGACTGGAGAGCGGTTGGTAGGGCAAGTGGCCAAGCGCCAGGCTATTACCAATCCCGAAAATACGATTTATTCGATCAAGCGCTTTATGGGACGGCGCTACGACGAAGTCAGCGAAGAAATGAAGATGGTCCCATATAAGGTCGAGCGCGACGGCGACAACGTGTCGATCGTGGCGCAGGGCAAGAAATATACCCCGCCTGAGATTTCGGCCATGATTCTGCAAAAGCTGAAGAAGGCGGCCGAGGATTATTTAGGCGAGAAGGTGACCGAAGCGGTCATCACCGTGCCGGCGTATTTCAATGACGCGCAACGTCAGGCGACCAAAGACGCGGGCAAGATTGCCGGACTCGACGTAAAGCGAATCATTAACGAGCCGACCGCAGCCGCATTAGCTTACGGGCTCGACAAAGGTAAAGACGAAACCATCGCCGTGTATGACTTCGGCGGCGGCACGTTCGATATTTCGATTCTCGAAGTCGGTGAGGGCGTTATTGAGGTAAAGGCCACCAACGGCGACACCCACCTCGGCGGCGACAACATTGATCAGCGGCTGGTCGATTGGCTGATTGACGAATTCAAGAAAGATGAAGGTCTCGACCTGCGTGCCAAAGGCAACGAGATGGCGTTGCAGCGTCTGCGTGATGCAGCCGAGCGCGCCAAGATCGAGCTTTCGACCACGATGGAGACGGAGATCAATCTGCCGTTCATCACTGCAGATGCCAGCGGACCGAAGCATCTGGTCAAGAAGCTGACGCGGGCAAAGCTCGAAGGCATGGTGGAAGACATTCTGCAGCGGTCGGTTGGCCCGTCAAAGCAATGCATGAAGGATGCGGGCGTTGACGCCAGCAAGATCAATGAAGTGGTGTTGGTTGGCGGACAGACGCGCATGCCGCGCATCCAGACGCTGGTGAAGGAAATGTTCGGCAAGGAAGGCCACAAGGGGGTAAACCCCGATGAAGTCGTGGCAATTGGCGCCGGCATTCAAGGCGGCGTGCTTGGCGGCGAGGTGAAAGACCTGCTGCTGCTGGACGTAACTCCGCTGACCCTGGCTATCGAAACGTTGGGCGGCGTAGCGACGCCGATGATTCCGCGCAACACTACGATTCCGACCAAAAAGACGGAAACGTTTTCGACCGCGGCTGATAGTCAGACCTCGGTTGAGGTGCACGTGCTGCAGGGCGAGCGTCCGATGGCAGCGCAGAACCGCACGCTGGGCAAATTCCACTTGACCGGAATTCCACCCGCACCGCGCGGCGTGCCGCAGGTTGAGGTGACGTTCGACATCGACGCCAACGGCATTCTCAACGTCACGGCGAAAGACAACGCCACCGGCAAAGATCAGAAGATCACGATTACGTCGTCTTCGGGATTGTCCAAAGAAGAGGTCGAGCGCATGGCGAAAGATGCTGATGCGCACGCGGCGGAAGATAAGACGCAGCGTGAAACGATCGACGCTAAAAACCAGCTCGACTCGATGGTTTATCAGATTGAGAAGATGCTGAAGGAGCAGGGAGACAAAGTTTCCGGCTCCGAACGCGGCGAGGTGGAAAACGCTCTGGCTGACGCGAAGAAGGCGCTGGAGTCGAACGACAAAGCGCAAATGGACCGCGCTCGCGAGACTCTGACCCAGGCTTCGCACAAGCTGGCCGAGCAGATGTACAAATCTGCGCAGGCGCAGACTCCGCCTCCGGGCGGAGGCGCAGGCCCGAGCGGCAGCGGACCGGAACCTAGCGGCAACGGTGACGCCAGCAAGAAAGACGAAGGCGTGATCGACGCCGAGTACGTGGACGTAGACAAGAAGTAAGCCGTCAGCTATCAGCCGTGAGCCATCAGCAAAGTCACTCTGTGCGAGCGGCTGATTTGATCTGAGTGTGGAGGGACGGGCGTCTCGCCCGTCCAACCAAAGTGCTTGCCACGGATTAATACCGATCGCGCGGATCTAAATCCGTGAAGATCGGGGTGATCCGTGGCTCAATCTTTAGAAATGGAGTAATAACATTGCAGTTCAAAATTAAAGATCAGGATTATTTTTTAGCGTTCGTAGAACAGGAGAAGCGCTGGTACGTTTTCGCGCCCACGTCGGAGGGAGTGAATCGCATTCCCGTGTACGTGGACGTGGTGAAGTACGAAAGACCAGGGATTCTGGAAACAGAAACAAGTTTGTCATCGTAATGAAGCAAAAGCTTGAACCACAGAGAACACAGAGGTCCACAGAGCAAAACCACAGAGGGTTACGTTCCACTAAAGTCCTTTGTGTCTTTTCTCTGTGAACCTCGGTGTTCTCTGTGGCTACGTTTTTGACTGAGTGCCGAGTGCCACCTCATGCCGACCACAACCAAAAAAGATTATTACGAAACTCTCGGTGTAAAGAAGTCTGCTTCGGCAGATGACATACGCAAAGCCTTTCGCAAACTTGCGCGCAAATATCATCCCGACGTCAATCCAGGGGACAAAGGGGCCGAAGAAAAATTCAAGGCGCTGTCTGAGGCCAACGATGTGCTGAGCGACCCCAAAAAGCGCAAGATTTACGACCAGCTCGGATATTACTCAGATAACATCGACCCCGCGGCTGCCGAGGCTTACGCTCGTGGCGGGCCGACCGGAGCGGGCGGTTTTGGTGGATATCCTGGGGGTCAACCCGGAGCGGGCGGACAAGGTCAAGGTGTTCCTTTCGATTTCAGCGGCTTCGATTTCAATGACATGTTCGAAGGCGCGCGCGGCCAGCGCACGACGTCAACTGCTGGTGGCGGAGGATTTCGCGACATCTTCTCCAGCATGTTTGGCGGCGGACGCGGCGGCGCGGTCGCGCAGGAAGGCCCAGAGCCAGGATCCGATCTCGAATATCAGGTTAACGTCCCTTTCTGGACCGCGATTCGCGGCGGGGTAATGCGCCTGAACATCACGCGCCAGGATGTGTGCGCCAACTGCCACGGCAACGGCGTCATTGAGCAGCCGGGTGTGTGTCCGCAGTGCAAAGGAAAGGGCACGATCGAACAAAGCGCCAACCGGATGAAGTTCAACGTGACTTGCCCGCGCTGCCACGGCACGGGTAAGAATGTCTCGACTTGCCCGGAGTGTCACGGAGAAGGGGTGGTCACTCGCGCTGAGCCGCTTGAAGTTCGCATCAAGCCGGGGACGCGCGACGGGCAGCGCATTCGCATCGCCGGTAAGGGGAATGCCGGAACGCATGGTGGCCAGTCGGGTGACCTTTATGTGATCATTCGCACTGAAAGTCATCCAGTATTCCGCCGCGAGGGCGATGACATTTACGTGACCGTTCCAGTCACTGCAAGCGAGGCGGCTCTGGGCGCGAAGATCGAAGTGCCGACAATTGATGGGCGTGCTCTCCTGAAAGTTCCGCCAGGCACGCAATCGGGTCAAAAGCTCCGTCTGCGCGAGAAAGGAGTGCCCTCAGCGACCAAAGAAGGCGCTCGCGGAGACGAAATTGTCGAAGTAAAAGTTACCGTGCCGATGCCGCGCGATGAGAAGACGAAAGAATTGCTGCGCGAGCTGGCGAAGTTGAATCCGGAGGATCCGCGGGCGGAATTGTTCAAAAATATTTAGCTTCGCCTCTTTTTTCCCCTCTGGGGGACTCTGTGCTCTCGGTGGTTCAAGCTTTTTCCCGGATCGGAACCCAAAACAAAAATTAACCATAGAGGGCAACAGAGATCACAGAGAGAAACCATAGAGCTGTGATATAGCAGTTTCATGGCCGCCGCATCTCAGCAAATCACTCCCCTGATAAACCGCGTTACTAGCCACATTATCGGCGCCGCTATGAGAGTTCATACAGCACTCGGCCCTGGCCTGCTGGAAAGCGCATATCACGCCTGCCTCGTGCATGAGATTCGAAAGTGCGGGCTAAGAGTTGATAGCCAGGTTGGATTGCCAGTCATCTACGAAGGCGAAAAAATCGACCTCGGATATCGCATTGATCTCATTGTCGCGGACTCTGTGATCGTGGAGATCAAGTGTGTGGAAGCAATCAATCCCGTTCATAGAGCGCAACTTCTGTCGTACATGCGACTCAGCGGCAGGGGAGTTGGGCTGCTCATCAATTTCCATGTCGAGCACCTTCGCAACGGACTAACGAGAATGGTCGACCGGCATGAATGGCGGAACCCTTTAACCACAGAGGGCACTGAGTTTCACGGAGGAAAACACAGAGGGTTTAAGTGAAACGCGTTCCTCTGTGGGTTTTCTCTGTGAAACTCTGTGCCCTCTGTGGTTAATGATTTTGGGCTTTGTGGTAGATCACGAAGCGTCGAACCAAGAATTATTCTTTCAAAAATGATCTCGGGATACATGGCGCAGACGACAATCAAGTTCTTGGATCGGATTGCGAAGGTCCGGTTCAGGAGTAAGGCGTCTGCCGAGAAGCTTCCCGCCCACCTCCGCACCGGCCGTCGCGGGGAAGAAGATGCGTACTTTTATCTTCGTCGTCGAGGCTACGTGATGGTGGCAAGGAATTTTCGTACTGCACGACATCGCGGCGAGATCGATCTGATCGGATGGGCAAAAGATCGTGGCGAAGACGTGCTTTGCTTCATCGAGGTCAAGACCCGCACCACGCGCGATGTGAAGCCCGCCCACGCCGCCGTCGATCGCAAGAAGCGCCGAGACCTTCGGGTGGTTATTCGTGACTACCTGCACTTGCTTCCACGACGACAGTTTCCCGAGGCGCCGACGTGGCGCTTTGACGTGGTGACGGTCTATTACGAGGGGATCGGTGGGGAGCCTACTTTCGAGCTATTTCAGAATGCGGCGCTCTCATCGTAAAATGAATCACCCGGGTGGCAGCGGGTGGAGGATTTAATCTTTGCCCGAACTCAGAAAAGACCCCATTGTCGGCCGCTGGGTAATTATTTCAACCGACCGCGCCAAGCGCCCCACTGACTTTGCCCGCGAGTCGGTAAAGATGAAGGGCGGCTTTTGCCCTTTCTGTTACGGAAACGAAGCCAAGACCCCGCCTGAAATTCAGGCCTATCGCCCCAATCAGAACGGCGGCCAGCCGCAGCGCGACACCCCCGGCTGGACGGTGCGTGTGGTGCCCAACAAATTTCCCGCACTTGGAATCGAGGGCAATCTAGACCGGCAGGCTGAGGGCATGTTCGACAAGATGAACGGCGTGGGCGCGCATGAAGTGGTAGTTGAGACCAACGACCACAATGAGACGCTGGCCACCTTGCCTGCAAAGAAAATAGAGGACGTGTTGTGGACCTTTCGCGACCGTATTCTCGATCTGAAAAAAGATCGCCGCTTGAAATACATTCTGATTTTCAAAAACCACGGCGAGGCGGCTGGCGCTACGCTCGAGCACGCGCATTCGCAATTGATCGCGCTGCCGGTGGTGCCCATTTATGTGGCCGAAGAGATCGAAGGCGCCAAGCAGTACTACATTTATAAAGAGCGCTGCGTTTTTTGTGATATCGCGCGCCAGGAGACAGAGGCCGGCATTAGGGTGGTCGCAGAGAATGACGACTTCCTGACCATCGCGCCTTATGCGCCGCGGTTCCCGTTCGAAACCTGGATTTTGCCCAAGCAGCACGAGTCGGCGTTTGAGAACTCGTCGTCGCGCATGTTCCAGAATCTGGCGAAGGCGATTCGCACCCTGCTGAACAAAGCCAACCGCGTGCTGGATGACCCGCCATACAACCTCGTCATCCACAGCTCGCCGACGCAGGATTCGAGCAACGATCACTATCACTGGCACATTGAGTTCGTGCCCAAGCTGACCAAGGTTGGTGGATTCGAGTGGGGCACGGGGTTCTATATCAATCCCACTCCGCCGGAAGAAGCGGCGAAGTTCTTGAGAGAAGCCACAGTGGAAGAGCCAGCAGCGGTAGTGGCGGGATAGATCGTTATTCAACTTCTGTCATTCCGAACGGCTGCAGCTGTGAGGAACCTGCTTTTAACACCAGGTTCCGGACTTAAATGTCTTCGGAATGATATGTTTCCTTGAGGGTAAAGAACTAACGCAGTTCCCGCAGTTGCTGCACGGTGTGAACTACTTTCTCCGCTACGTAATCGATCTCGGCTTCGGTATTGAATCTTCCGACGCCGAAGCGAATGGAAGCCTGCGCCAGTTCATCTGAAATTCCTAAAGCCTTCAACACATACGAGGGCTCAACATGTGCCGAGGTGCAGGCTGCCCCGCTCGAAATTGCAATGTCATCGATGGCGGTCATCAGCTCTTCGCCATCGATTCCCGCAAAACTCATATTCAAGTTTCCCGGCAGACGATGCTCCATGGAACCGTTGACATAAACTTCGTCCAGTCCGGCTTTGACCTTTTCGTGAAGCCGGTTGCGCAGGCCAGCGGTGCGGCATGATTCCTGCGGCATTTCTTCGTGGCAAATTTCACAAGCCTCGCCCAATCCAACGATTCCTGGAACATTTAGGGTTCCCGATCTCATTCCGCGCTCATGGCCGCCGCCGTCAATGGTGGCAGATATCTCCACGCCATTCCGGACGTACAGCGCTCCCACGCCCTTCGGTCCGTACGCCTTGTGCGCCGAGATCGAAAGCAGATCGATATTTTGCTCAATCACATTAATCGGAATTTTCCCCACGGCTTGCGCCGCGTCTGTATGGAAGATGACGTCCCGTTCGCGGCAGAGGTTTCCTATCTCCGCGATTGGCTCGAGCACTCCGGTTTCGTTGTTCGCGGCCATGATGGTCACCAGGATAGTGGCATCAGTCATCGCGTTGCGAAGGTCGTCTAGGTCAAGGAGTCCATCTTTCTGTACTCGCAGATAGGTCACCCGGTATCCATATTTCTCCAGCCGTTTGCAGGAATCGAGCACGGCTTTGTGTTCGGTAACCGCGGTGATGATGTGATTGCCTTTGCTGCGATAGGCTTCGGCAACACCTTTGATCGCCAGGTTGTCGCTTTCGGTGGCTCCGGAGGTGAAAACGATCTCGTCCTTATTACCGCCGATCAGGGCTGCGACTTGCGCGCGGGCGGTCTCGACTGCCTTGTCGGCGGTCCATCCAAAGGAGTGGCTGCGGCTGGCGGCGTTACCAAACCGCTCGGACAGATAAGGAAGCATTGCCTCGAGCACCCGAGGATCAACTTGGGTGGTCGCGTGGTTGTCCAGGTAGATCGGGAGTCTCACATCGCCCGGCGTCGTGCGGTCCCGTCCTTCTACCACTTTAGTGACATCAACAGTCATAGGCTCTCTAAGCAAAATTTTACATGCAATCAGCCGATGATTCTGTGCTTGACAACTGCCCTTGTCGGCGATAAAAATACGGCCAATTCCGGCGCGAGTCTGCTCGGGGCGTTCTGGCCCGGGAAAGCGATAGTCCGGAATCTATGACCACATCCCGCCCTGCCCAACCTCCTACGATGATGAATGATCTGGCCAAGTGCAAACACCCTCGTGTACGAGTCGTCGCCCGCGAAGAAGATGCCGAATTTGTGGAATGCCTGGAATGCGGCGAGGTCTTCGAATCCAGCGAATTCAAAGACATGGAAATCGAAGAGAGTAAGTTAGAAGAAGCGGAGTAGGTTATTAATCCACCCCGGATGAGGGCGTCGGGCCTACGTGGCCGTCTCTTACCTCAACGCCATTCCCGCTTCTGCCGAGAAATTCATCGGCGCAAATTCTCCTGACAGAAACTTCGGATACGCGGCCGCAGCGATCATCGCGGCGTTGTCCGTCGAGAGTGGACGGGAAGGGAAGTACACCGCCAGTCCTTCGCGGGCTGCTTCCTGCTCGAAGGTCTGGCGCAATTCATTGTTGGCAGCCACTCCACCGGTGACAAATAAAGTTGCCACGGCGTATTCGCGGGCGGCGGCCAAAGTTTTGGCTACCAGATCTGCGACCATAGCTCTTTGGAAAGAGGCGACGAGATCGAGAGTCTGCTTGTCTGAATTGGCCAGATAATCTTCCAGCTTCGGTTTGGAAACCTGAGCTAATGCTCTGCGGCGGGTGTCAATCGCGGGCGCGAGATTGTTGATCTCAACGTAGCGCAGCACTGCGGTCTTAATTCCGCTGTATGAGAAATCGAATTTGGGATGGTCAGGGTCTGGCGCACTCTGACGAGGGCGCCCGGAGTTCCACCACTCCTTCTTTTCGGGTCCCCCACCACGCATCGCTTTCGAGGGCTGGGAGGAATCCTTCCGATCTGGATGTTTGATCTGCGGCGTAGCAAACTTCACCGCCTTCGGATCCCCATGTTTCGACAGCCGATCGATCACCGGGCCGCCCGGATATCCCAGGCCGAGCAGCTTGGCAACTTTATCAAAGGCTTCGCCAGCGGCGTCATCGCGAGTGTGACCGATATTTTCATACGACCAACTTTCGCCGTGTTGTTCCGCCAGATAAAGATGCGTGTGCCCGCCGGAAACCACCAGGGCTAGCACAGGAAAGCGCAGCTCGCGATTGCCTTTTTGCCGCTCTTCGAGCAGCACGGCATGAATGTGCCCTTCGAGATGATTGACCGCGATGAGCGGTTTCTCCAACGCGAACGCCAGCGCCTTGGCGTAACTGATTCCCACCAGCAAAGCCCCAGCGAGACCGGGTCCCTGCGTAACCGCGAGAGCGTCGATTGATTCGTAGGTTTTTCCAGCGTCCGCAAGCGCCTGCCGAATCACAGGCACGATGGCGCGCAGGTGCTCCCGTGAAGCCAACTCGGGCACTACGCCACCGTAAGGCTGGTGAGTGGCGATCTGCGAGGCGACAACATTTGAGATCACTTCCTCGCCCGAGCGAACCACGGCGGCTGCGGTTTCATCGCATGAGCTTTCAATGCCGAGAATGTAGGCGGGATCCATGAGCAGCTTTCATCATAGTAAAGGTTTCAAGAGTTCAGAGTTTTAAGGTTTCAAAAGTCAAAACCGAAAAGCTTGAACCACAGAGAGCACAGAGGTGCACAGAGGAAACCCCACAGAGGAAAGCCTGCAGAAAAAAACTGAGAACGTTGCTGCGTGCTTAAACCTCTGTGTCTTTCCTCTGTGGGACTCTCTGTCCTCCGTGGTTGTTTTTGTGTGCTTCTTGAATTCCGGAAGTGCGCTAGCAGGATCAAAAGCTCCGGAAATTCTGAAACCCTGGAGCCTTGCCACTTCCTATTTCCTTTTCCGATTCCAGCCGCTTGATCCAGAGTTCGTTGTGTACTATTCTGCAATTACACCGGAAAGGAGGTGGTCTGATGACAAGTTCTGACTGTAGTGGTAGATGTACAACAAGACCAGGTGAGGTGGCTGAGACTTAGAGCGGTTGCTCTGAGTGCTTCGCAACTCGACCGGTGAGTTTGGAATTTCCACTCGGCGTTAGGTCACGCCGGGCCCGGAGTTAGCTAGAGAGGCCACTGTCCCGCGCAAAAGAGCGCGATGGGTACTTAGAGTGACCACCTCTTGGTCAATCCCAAACAGTCCGCCGGGCGGCCCGCATGCGTTAAGCTTGCGGGCCGTTCTATTATTGGATCGAATGGATCGAGGCTAGGCGTGCTGAGGGTGTGCCGATATCATTTCTACATGACCCCATCCGACTCCCAAAAAGGGTTTGCCGCTCACTACTCGCAGATGAGCGACGGTGAGCTGATCAAGCTTGCGCTCGAATCCTCGACGTTGAGCGACTCGGCATGGGACGCCCTGGAGGATGAACTTGATCGCCGCCACTTAGAAGTTCCCGAACCGGAGTCGGCGCCGCAAAGCAGTGTGCCGGAGAGGCGAGACCTGGTCGTGCTCCGTGCGTTCCGTGACGTGCCGGAAGCGTTGCTGGCGAAAGGCAGACTACAGGCTTCAGGGATTGAATGCTTTCTGGCCGACGAGAACATGGTTCGCATGGACTGGTTCATTTCCAACCTACTTGGCGGAGTTAAGCTACTGGTGCAACCGGCGGACTTCAGCAAAGCGAGCGAGATATTGAATGAGCCGGCGGCGTATGATTCCAACGACGACTTCGAGCCTGAGACCGGGTTCAACGACGACTAATACCGGCAGGAAAGAAGAAGAGGCCAGCTCCGTCGGGAACTGGCCTATGTAGTTGCGAGCTTAACCGCAGCGGAACCTGTTACGGCGCTAAAGCATTCACAAAGTTCCAGCCATCAGGAGTTCCCACGCCGGTAACGTTGTCCCAACCCACCGCGGTAGCCAAGGACGAATCGGTGCCGAAGGTGAAAACATCCCACCGTGTTGAAGCTGGGCTTTGGAACAATGCGCTGTAGTACGTGGTGGTGCCGTCGAGGGGCCCGGCGAGAGCATCAGCGGTTTCAATGGTGCTGCCATTGATCACGCCGGTCACATTGTTGGGTGAACCGACGGGAACGATGTCGCTCACTGCTCCGGAGGGTAAGTTGTAAACGAGTTGGGCTGCCTGTCCGAGACCGTGCCCGGCCTTTTGAGCTGCAATACCCATCAGGCCTGAGAACATGGGACAGGCAAGACTGGTACCGCCAATCACAAAGACGCTCGGCTGGGGTCCGCTCGCGGTTTGAACCGTCTCGATAATCTCGACTCCGGTTTGTGGATCAGCCAGGAATGAGAGATCAGGAACCATACGCATTGTGCCCGTTAATCCACTCTGGAATGCAGGTTTTGGAAATGTAAGGCTGGTTCCACCCCCGGCCCCATCCTGAAAACCGAATTGCAAAGGTGGAACCGTCGGTGGACTACCCGCACTGGTCTCGGGGTTCGCGATGCGGGTGAAGTTCAATCCCCATCCAGTCTGAAACATAACGCTGTCATCCGGGTTGAGCGCGAGGCTGGTGCCACCGATGGAAGTAGCGAAAGGCGAGCTTCCCGGAAAGCCGACAGTTTTGAAGCCGACGAGAATCGTATTGTCGCCAAAATCTCCCGAAGAGAAGTTCACGTCAATGCCTTGCACCGCCGCTGCTTCCAGGATGCGATTATCACGATTGAACTGCGCCGGGTTTCCAAAACCTTCGAGCCCCGACCAGCTGTTGGAGATAGTGTTGCCCAGATGGTGGACCACCGCATAATTGACGGCTTCGTCCAGATCATTGCCATTGTTCGGCCCGATTACCAGGACAATTTTTGCGCCGGGTGCCATTGCGTGGACCCACTCGACATCAAGGGTTATTTCGTCGGCCCATCCAGCCGGATTGGTAAAGTGCTTGTTGGCTGGATGATTGAGCGCGCCGGGCGCCCGCAGGATCTGGAAGTTCGAATCGTTTAGATCCGGGAGACCATAGACCTGGGAGAAAAGCTCCGCATCGGCTTGGATGGTGGGTGAGCCGAAAGCGTCGGTGATCACAACTGTCTCACCGGTGCCGTCTAGGCCGGCCTGATAGAGTGGGTTGAAGTTATAAGCGGTCCGAACCTCACTGGGCTGGTACCCGCAAGACGGCAAGTGTCCGAGCTGCGTGTTGGTGATGTCCGCGCCATAACGATTGCCGGTGTAAGTCGCGGTGTTGCCGCCACCGCTAAAGTTTACGGTTTGAACGCCGCGGAAGCACTGGCTCTCAAAGAAGAGACCGTTGGAACCGGATGTCAGCGGAATTGGAGAAATGGGGCTGCCGTCGGGATTGGTCTGTCTCATCGCCATGGGCTGAAAACCGTAGTCATCGAGTCCGGTGACGGCGGCGATCAAACGGCCTGAGCCATCGTTCACCGAGGGATTGGCGGTGTTCGACATATAGGCATTGCCGTTCAGTCTGAAGTTGTCGATCTGAACGTGGAAAGCTTTTTCAATCTGTCCAACCGTGCCCTGAACTTTTACATACATGTTGTTTTCAGCAACGGTCAGGAGGGTTAGGCCGTGCGCCTGAAGGAAATTCTGGACCGCTTTGACCTCCTGCGCCTTTGGGGCATAAGTGGAGTTGAACTGGTTCTGGGTAATCCACTTGTGATAGTTGGAAGAACCTTTTTGGCTGACGGACTGTGCCAAACTATCTAATGTGCTTTCGTTGTGAAGTTTCAACCAGGCAGTGACTGAGATAACGGTAGAAGGATTGACCGCTCCCTGGTCTGTGGCTTTCTTTATAAAACCAGGCGTATTGCCGCTAATAACGTAGGTCTGCGCCACAGCCGCTGAGACCAGCACCAGCGCAGTCATCGCGGTGATTCCGCCGCGAATCAGACGTGAAATTGCAGATTGCTGATTGCTCATACTGAGTACTACCTCCTGAGATTGTTCCATTTGATGCTTGGGGAGTTCTCTTTGGAGAAGTGTGCAAAGTTTTTCCCACACAAAATCCTGGAGCACGATTTGTTTCGTTCCCGCGGCTTGAACAAAGGATTCCGTCGGTTAGTTCTGCTAAAACCCGCTTCTGGAGCTGGTTTCGAGCCGGAGACGTACAAACACTACGCTTGCTACTTAGCTTTTGCAATCCCCATTTGTAAAATTTTCAGGGTTTCCTCGGGCATGGAAAGACTACTTAGATCAGCGCGAGTGAACCAGCGGGTGTCGGAGGCATCGCCGCCTGCAAGCATGTCTCCCGAGATTTCTTGGCAGAGGAAGTCAATCAGGACGTAATGGTAAAGCGTGCGTTGCGTCTCATCCGGCACGATGCGATCGAAAACGCCCAGCAGATCGGTGGCGCGGACCACCAGTCCGGTTTCCTCCAGTGCCTCGCGCTCCGCGCCCTGACGGAGAGTTTCGCCTAATTCAAGCATCCCGCCCGGAATCGACCACTCGCCAAGCAGCGGAGCCTTGCCGCGTTTGATCAGCAAAACGCGACCGCCTTCAACGATGATTGCGCCTACCCCTACCAGAGGTTGCTGAGGATATTCACGCCGCATGAGATGAATCTATCGCAAGAAATACAAGAGTAAGAAGGCAGAATGCATAATCAGGGAAAATTTCAGATCGATGATTTCAGATTGCAGATTTCAAACGCCAGAGCCGGAAGATCGCGCGTAATATTCTGAAATCTTCAATCTAAAATCTACAATCCTACTTCGAAATTCTTACTTCTGCATTCTCTTGCCGTTGCGCTTCTTCGGTTTTCTTTCTTTACAATATTCCCGTGGCTTTAGAGGAATACAAACGCAAGCGACGTTTCGCGGAAACGCCGGAGCCTCCGCCAAAAATCGAAAAGAGCAAAGGCCATCGCTTCGTGGTGCAGCGCCATCGTGCTACGCGACTGCATTATGACTTCCGCCTGGAGATGGAAGGCGTATTGAAGTCGTGGGCGGTGCCGAAAGGACCGTCGCTGAATCCGGCTGATAAGCGGCTGGCGATGCAGGTGGAAGATCATCCGGTTTCATATTTTGATTTTGAAGGGACCATCCCAGAGGGCAACTACGGCGCCGGCACGGTGATGGTGTGGGACGTCGGCACCTGGGAACCGCTGTCTCCGGTTCCGGTCAATGGGGAGTATGTGCCGGGCACTGAAGCTGAAGCTGCAGCTATGCTTAAAAAGGGCGACCTGAAATTCCGCCTGCATGGGAAAAAATTGAACGGCGACTTCGCGCTGATTCACATAAAGGCGCGTCGTCCCGGCAGCAAGGGCAATGAATGGTTGCTGATCAAAAAGCACGACGAGTATGTCGATGAAAAATACGATGTTGAAAAATACGACACCTCGGTGCTCAGCGGGAAGACCATGGCACAGATCGCCGGAGACAAAGACTCAGCGGAATGGCAGAGCAGTAAAAAAGCTTCTCGCGGAGGAGTCAAAGCAGCGTGGCTCGCTGATACCCTGGCCAGGCTGGACAAACGAAAACAAAAAGCTGAAACTTCCAAGTCCGCACACAAAAGCAAAGCTAAGCCGGAAGAGTCCGGCGCAAAAAAAAAAGCGCCGGTAATCGAAAAATCGGCTGAGCTCGAAGCGTCTGCTTTCGTTAAAGATTTGAAGGGCGCGGTCAAGCGTCCCATGCCCACGGCAATTCAGCCGATGCTGGCCTCTATCGCAGAAGATCCGTTCGACGATCCCAACTGGTTGTTCGAAATTAAGTGGGACGGGTACCGCGTGGTGTCGTTCATCGAGAACGGAAAAGTACGCATGGTGTCGCGCAATCAGAACGATCTTGGCCCCCGTTATCCCGAGTTGCGTGAGCTGCCAAAGTTGGTGAACGCAAACACCGCCATTCTCGATGGCGAAGTGGTCGTGCTCGATGAACAAGGCCGCCCTTCATTCAGCCTGATGCAGCAGCGCACTGGTATTCGTGCGCATGGCCGACAAGCCGCGGCACGGCCAGACCTGCCTATCCTTTATTACGTATTCGATCTCCTTTATCTCAACGGCTACGATTTGCGGGGAGTTGGTCTGGACGATCGCAAGCGCGCGCTTCGCCAGATTCTGTCTTCGGAAGAACTGGTCCGATTCTCCGACCATCATGCCGGGCAAGGGGTGGCGTTATTTCAGGTAGCGAAACAAAGGGGACTTGAAGGCATTGTCGCGAAGAAGTGTGATAGCCGGTACGAGGAGAGGCGCAGTCGCGACTGGCTGAAAATCAAAATCACCCAGACGGTTGACTGCGTGATCGGAGGATACACGAGTCCTGAAGGCGCGCGGCAATATTTTGGTTCGCTGGTGCTGGGCCTGTACAACAATAAGAAACAACTAATCCACGTGGGTCATGCGGGAACAGGCTTCAACCAGGCCATGCTGAAACAAATCTTTGAGGTTCTCAAGGACATTGAAACCAGGAAGACACCATTCACCGGCCCGGTCGATGCCAAGAACGTGCACTGGGTGAAACCGGAGCGGGTCGCAGAAGTGAAATTCTCCGAGTGGACGCACGAAACTTCGGAGGGAGGCCTGAAGATGCGGGCCCCAGTGTTTCTCGGATTGCGCGACGATAAGAACCCGGAAGATTGCACGTTCAAGGGGCAAACGGAAGAAGCTGTGCAATGAACTATGAGAGACGCGCAAGCAGCGTCTCGACAACAAATTGGGAGAGTCCTATGCAACACACGCCGCGGTTCTTAAAAATCGTTAATGAAGCGAAATCGAGAGTTAAGGAAACTACTGTCGATGAAGTGAAGCAGAAGCTCGATCACGGGGATAAAGTTCTGTTAGTTGACGTGCGGGAAGAAAGCGAGTTCGCCAAAGATCATTTGCCGGGGGCGATTCATCTTGGTAAGGGAGTGATTGAGCGCGATATCGAGGCGCGAGTGCCTGACGTGAAGACTCCCATGATTCTGTATTGCGGAGGCGGTTTTCGGTCGGCGATGGCGGCGGACAATCTGCAAAAGATGGGTTATACCAACGTGATCTCGATGGATGGTGGCGTGCGCCAGTGGCGGGAGAAGAACTATCCGATGACGAGAGAGTAGCGGTTAGCTGGGTGATGACCCCTTGCCTCAGTATCACGTCGGTGGCTGCTTGAGACGGGCGAGTACGCCCGTCGCCCCGAAATCAAAGTTATTTCTCGCCTTCCAGTGCGACTTTCTCTTCATCCGCAAGCGGACGGGTTTTGCCTTTGGGCAAATTCCCTAGCTCGACCGACCCCACCGCCACCCTTACCAGGCGCAATACTTCGATCCCGAGTTCAGAGAGCATCCTGCGGATGTGACGATTCTTGCCTTGGTCGAGCACGACCTCCAGCCAGGAATTCTTCTTCCCCAGGCGCAGGATACTGGCTCGTTTTGCCGCCAAGAAATCTCCGTCGCCGACATCCACGCCTTGGTGGAGCCGATGGAGCAGTTCCTGACCCGCCACCGTGTCAATCTGGACGTGGTAAGTCTTCTCGACATGCGCTTCCGGCGAGGCAATACGCGCGCCCCAGGCGGAGTCATTAGTCAGGAAAAGCAGCCCTTCGCTGGCCATGTCGAGGCGGCCGACCGGAGCCAGCCAGTCCGAATAGCCGGGCAACAGCGAATAGATAGTCTTGCGGGCTTTCTCGTCACTGCGGGTGGTCACCAACCCGCGCGGCTTGTTCAGCATGAGATAGACCTTCCCAGCCGGATCTACCTGCTTGCCATCGACTTCAATTCTGTCTTTGCCCAGCCGGACAGGGGTTTCAGGGTCGCGGACTGGCCTTTCGTTGAGCCGCACACGACCCGATCGGATCAGGCCGAAGGCCTGGGTACGGGAGCAAAACCCGAGTTTGGAGAGTGCCCGGGCAAGGCCGGTTCGCTGGATGTTGGCACCATGGCTCATGCAGGCTTAGGGGAAACGTTAACAGACGGTTCTAATCTTCGAATAGGCACGATATAAAAAACGCCAGTTCAGTAAAAAAATTCACTCGCAGCCCTTCCCAATGCATGGATTTCAGTGCATAATTCATGGACTCTGAATTGCAGCGCCACCTTCGTCGCTTATTAAAATCCTCTTGGGATCGGTTTCATGTGGCTTGAAAAGTTGTCTTCAGGTGTGCTGCGAGTTTTGACTCCGCTCGGGCCGCGATATTTGAACCCGTCGTTCATGCAACGACTTTACCTAATGTGGGTGTTTCGCCATTTTGAGACCCTGCCGGTGAAGGTGTTAAGTTCACGCCAGCGCCGCATGATCGAAACCATGTGCGCTAACAACCAGTTCGTCTCACTTGACTTGGCAGTGGACTATGCTCCGTTGCTGGGCACTTTGGAGCAACGGCCGCCGGTTCCGGCAATGGCAGCTTCGCGTCGGCCGATGGGTTCGGTGCGGGATTCCGTGGGACCTCTCACCGCAGACGCTCAACAATAAGACTTCTCTCGACGGCGCGCTGAATCCTCGTGGGATCAGCGCGCCGTCGCTTGCTACCACACTTTGCAAACCTTCTCTGCCGGCTTGGTCATGGGCTGTCCCGCCTTGCAGGAAAAAGCCTTGGAAAACTCAGGCATGTTCACGACCACACCGTTAATTCGGTACTGGGTCGGAGAATGGGGATCGGTGGCGGCACGCACACGTAAATCTTCCGGCCGCTCATTCGCGCAATCCCACTGAGCGAAGCCGATAAAGAAGCGCTGCTCGGGCGTGAGCCCATCGATCGGCTGCAGGTTCTTGCCTTTGGTTTCATCTTTCCACGCCATGAAACCCAGAATCTCGCCGCCGAGGTCAGCCACGTCCTCGCCGAGGGTGAGAGCGCTGTTGATGTGAACATCGTCAACCACTACGTACTGGGCGTATTGGTCTTGTACGCACTTGGTTCGTGCTTCGAATTTTTCGCGGTCCTCTTTGGTCCACCAGTTTCGCAAATTGCCCTTCGCGTCATACTGGCTGCCCTCATCGTCGAAGCCATGGGTCAGTTCGTGACCGATGGTGCCTCCCGTATCTCCATAATTCGGCGCGTCATCCATTTTGGCGTCGTAGACCGGAGGCTGCAGCACGCCGGCGGGGAAATTGATGTCGTTCATCTCCGGGCTGTAGTAAGCGTCCACCGTAGCGGGGGTGATATCCCATTCGTTGCGGTCAACCGGCTTGCCGATTTTGTTGATGTCGCGACGGCCCTCGAATTCGTGTGCCCGCTGGATATCGGTGAGAAAATCTCCAGGAATAATGGCGAGCGAACTGTAATCGCGCCATTTATCGGGATAGCCGATCTTGTTGCGAATGCCGTGCAGCTTAATAATCGCCTGCTGCTTGGTTTCCGGACTCATCCAGTCCAACTGTGCGATGCGCTGCGCCATGGCATCTTCGATGTTCACTACCATCTGGCGCGTGCTTTCTTTCAGCTCCGGCGAGAAAACGCGGGCGACATAAGCTTGTCCGACAGCTTCGCCGAGATTGTGGTCGGTATATGAGACGCAACGTTTCCAGCGCGGCTGTTGTTCGGTCACGCCGCGCAAGTACTTGCGGTAGAACTCGTAATTTTCGTCAACAAATTTGGATGACAGATATGGCGATTCGGAATCCACAACATGGAAATGCAGATAGGTCTTCCAGTTAGCGATCGGCTCGGATGTCAGCAAGGCGTTCACTTCTTTAAAAAAATCCGGCGAGTTCACATTGATAGTTTCGAATTCGGGATAGCTGGCGTCGCGATAGTAGGCTGCCCACTCAAAGGCCGGAGCCAGTTGGTTAAGCTCGGCAAGTTTCATCTTGTGTTTGAGGTTGTAGGGATTGCGGCGCGCAACGCGAGTCTGAGAAGCCTTAGCTAGTTCGGTTTCGAGGCGCATAACAGTCTCGGCATTAGTTTTTGCGGTCGCCGGATCATCGCCGCTGAGTTCGAAAACGCGTTGCACATGTTGCACGTAGCGGTCGCGAGTCTCCTTGGATTTGGCGTCGTCCTTGGTGTAATAGTCGCGATCGGGCAATCCCAGTCCGCCTTGATCCAATCCTGCAATGACCTTGTCGGAATCGTCTGGGTCCTGCTCAGATCCGCCATCGAACAAAATCTTATTGAAAGACATCTGCAAGCGCGCGATCAGAGGAGTAAGTTCGGTCGCAGAATTCAGTTTCGCAATCTCATCCAGCGTCGGCTGAAGCCCTGACAGGCCGCGCTTCTCAGCCGCGCTCTCATCCATGCACGCGCCATAGAAATCGCCGATTGTCTGTGTGACCGGATTCCTCAGCTTGTTGGAATCAGACGCCTGCTCCAGAATGGTGCGCAGAAAGTTGAGATTGTCGACATAGAGTTTGCCGTAAACCGACCACGATGTTTGGTCTGGAGGGATCGGATTTTTCTTTTGCCAGCCGCCACAGGAATAGTGGTAAAAGTTCACGCAAGGATCGACTGAATGGTCCATCGAGTCCAGGTCAAGGCTGGGAGAATACGGTAGCGCCGGCTGATTGTTTGGGGCGGATTGGCTGAATGCGGCGGTAGCGCAAAACAGAAATAAGCACAGTAGGAGAGGAGCAATTTTCATAGCGCTTAGACTCGACAATCGTAAGAAGGTTAGGAGCGCAGCAATTCTAGAAGAGAACGGGGTTTCGGGAAACTCCGGCTATTCCCACTCAATGGTTCCCGGCGGTTTCGAGGTCACATCATAAACCACGCGATTGACACCGTGAACTTCATTAACAATCCGGCTGGAAATAGTTTTCAAAACTTCATGTGGAAGCGGGACCCAATCGGCGGTCATGCCGTCTTCTGAGTTCACCGCGCGGATGGCGCAGGTATAGGCGTAAGTCCGCTGGTCGCCCATCACGCCGACCGACATCACCGGCAACAGCACCGCGAACGATTGCCAAATCTTCGTGTAGAGATCAGCCTTCTTGATTTCATTGACGACGATATCATCGCACTCACGCAGAATTGCCAGTCGCTCGGGCGTAACTTCGCCGAGAATTCTTACCGCCAGACCAGGGCCGGGAAATGGTTGACGCTGCAGAACTTCTTCCGGCATTCCCAGGTCGCGACCAATCACGCGGACTTCATCTTTAAAAAGATCGCGCAGCGGCTCGATGAGTTTGAGCTTCATCTTTTCGGGAAGGCCGCCGACATTGTGATGAGACTTGATTACTTGCGATGGCCCGCGCACGGAGACGGATTCGATTACATCCGGGTAAAGCGTGCCTTGCACCAGCCACTCAACTTCGCCTTCTTCTTTTTCAATGCGGCGAGCTTCTTCGTCGAAAACCGCGATGAATTCGTTGCCGATGATCTTGCGCTTCTTTTCAGGATCGGTGACGCCGGCAAGTTTGGAAAGAAAACGCTCTGTGGCATCGACTGCAACCACGTGCAGTCCGAGTTTTTCGCGCAAGCTCTGTTGAACTTTTTCAAATTCATTCTTGCGCAGGACGCCATTGTTTACGAATACCGAAGTCAACCGTGACTTATCGCCGTCCCGAAGAGCGCGATCAACCAACGTGGCTGCGACGGCTGAGTCAACGCCGCCAGATAGAGCGCAAATGGCCCTGCCAGCGCCGACAGTCTCACGGACGGATGCAACGGTCGAATCAACGAAGTGCTGTGGCGTCCACGTGGGTTTAGCCTGACATATGTGCAAGACGAAGTTGCGCAGAATCTCTGTGCCTAACTTCGTGTGGCGAACTTCAGGATGGAACTGCACCGCAAATAATTCCCGGCTGGTGTTTTCGATCGCGGCAACTGCGCTGGGAGATTTCGCGACCGGATGAAAGCCTGTCGGCAGTTCCAGCGCCTCGTCACCGTGGGACATCCAGACTTCAAGATTGCGAGGAAGGCCGTCGAAAAGTTGCGAGTCGGCGAGCACCTCAACTTGGGCGTGCCCATATTCGCGATGCTTGGCAGCACGGACTTTCCCGCCCAAGACATGCACCATGAATTGCAATCCATAACAGATTCCGAGCACGGGAACGCCGAGACCGAAGACACGCGAATTCGCGACCGGAGCATCTTTGTCGTACACCGATGACGGACCGCCGGAGAGAATGATTCCGGCCGGAGAATATTTGCGAATCTCTTCGATTTTGGCGGTACAGGGAAGGACAACAGAAAACACGTTTTGCTCGCGGACGCGGCGGGCGATCAGTTGCGAATACTGCGCCCCGAAATCCAGGACAACAATTGATTGGGATTCCACTGATGAGTTTCTCAAATCAGAAGTGCCGTGTAAAGCGAGACTCAAGGACAATTGCACGGCGGGACACTCGAGCCTCCACACCCGTGACTTACGTTGCGGGCAGCGGAACGTCGCTGAGAATTAATTCACTCTGGTCGATCGCAGTCCGCTCAGCGCCAGGAGACGTAGGCAGCGGGGATTGCGGCTCGGGTAGATCGAAGGAATCTCCGCGTCGAATGATCGCCAGATACGCGGTCAGCCGTCCGATATAAAGCAGATCGGCAACCGCGCAATAGGCTGCAATGATCACAAGTTCCAGGAACAGTGTGGGGCCAGCACCCAGAACTTGTGCCATGCCAAGCACGGTGAATGCTGCGCTGCAAGCGGTCAGGAATGCCCCGCCATGAATCAGCCCAAACCAAATTCCCGCAGCAATCACGGAGCCAAGCCGATCACGATACCAACCTAGCGTCAAGGAAATTGCGGTGAGGGCGCTGACGCGATCGACGGCAACAAACAGGGACGAGGTCGAGAGAATCCAGTTGAGCATTGCCCAGGCTGTCCAAACCGAGAGCAGCAGTAAGAGCCACAGGCGTGCGGCGCCAGATGCCGACATGTGGGTCGAAGCCCAAACTCCGCTTGCAATAAAGACAGCGCCGATTGCAGCCAACATTGCGGCCAGGGCGACCGCAGCGCGCAGAAAGTTTAATGCCAGCAGAGATGAAACAGTTTCCCGCCGCGCACTCGGCGACGGCGTAATTTCCAGCGCATCCATCATCGCTTTTAATGTGGCCGCCCGGCCAAGCGATGACAGGAGTATCCACGCGGCGAGCAGCGCGATCGCGACCACAATGCCACCGGCGGTAAAACGCAGTGCGCTACCGTGAACGATTCGGTGGAGGCCACGCAGTATCAGCGCTGGCTGTCGGGTTCCAAGCAACAGCCGGTCCACTCGATTAGCGGGAAGAGAATCGGCGTACTCCATCAGAAAACTCGCGCTGAGAAACCAAAAGGCGGCGGCGAAGCTCCAGCGCCACGCAATTTCAGCGAGAGGAATAGCGGGTCGCCGGAAAATAAGACGGAAACCTTCGGCGGTGGGTGATGGCGACCTCATGAATCAATATTATCCGCAGCGGCGAGAGAAGTGTGGTTATGCGCGAACTGCTCTTACATCCAGGTATTCGGCTTGTACTTTTGTGGTGCCGTCAGTTGCCTGATTGTGCTCGACCCACATTGTTTCTAACTGCGAAGCTAGCGAGTCCTGACCAGCTTTATCGAGACGCGCAAATGTCGTCTGCGTGGGGCCGAAGTACTGGCGGAAAAACGCTACGACCTCTTTGGGACCGAAGGGATATTCGAAAGATACGTTATGCCGGGTGAGCGTCAACTTTGAAACGTTCTGGGAAAAGCGTTGACGAACTGTGGCTTCATCGCCCCAAAGCACTGGTGGTGCAATTCCGGGCGGAGGCGGCGCGATTTTCGCGGTGAGCTGAAAGGTTTTGCCCACAAACCCTTGCGGCGTCCAATTGCCCATCGCAATCAATCCTCCGGGGCGGCAGACGCGAATCAGTTCCGAAGCGGCTTTTTCCGGGCGCGGGGCGAACATAGCGCCGAACATCGTGACCACGATATCAAACTCGCCGTCGCGATAAGGCAAATCTTCGGCGTCACCTTCGTCAAAGCGAATATTCAAATGTTCGGCACTGGCCCGCTTCCGCGCTTGCTCGAGCAGATTGGTGGCAATGTCCACGCCGATGACCGCCGCGCCAGCGCGCGCAGCCGGTAAAGAAACGTTTCCCGTCCCGCAAGCAACGTCCAAAATGCGGTCGCCATGTTTGATCGGAGTTCGACCGATGAAATCAACTCCAGCGTGGACTGCGTAGTTTGCAATCTGGCCAAAGTCGCCGGCCATCCAGACCGATTTCAGATTAGACTTGAGTTGCGCAAAATCAGGCGATGCGGTTTGGGTCACGGGGGAACCTCCGAAGTAAGCCACTTTACCACGGCGGCATGGTGGAGCCCAGCCTCCCTACACGCCCCGCAATGAGTGAGGGCCGGTTCAGTTTTCTGTGGGCTCCGGTGGTTCTGGCGCTTCCGGAGCCTCGGGCTTTGAGCTTCTAGCTGCCGGAGGCGCTGGCACGGCGGTACCTTTGCGAATCTCGATGGTGCCGTGCTCATTCTCTAGCGTCATGCGCGGCCCCCCGCCGTTCACACTGCCGCTGGCGGATGAGTGCTCGTCGCCGTTAGTGATTTTCAGATCGTTGAAGTCGGTCTGGATCTCTCCATCGCGTGCCGAGGCCTCAAGTTGGAAACCCGTTTTCGCAGGGAGGAAAATGCGAATGTCGCCTTTGGCATTTTTGATATCGAGGCCGCCGAGCTTATTGACATGCACCTCAACCGCACCATTTTCGTTCTGCACATGGACTTCGTTCGAGATACCGTTCAGCATAATGTCCTTGGAGCGCGTGCGCAGGCGAAATGGCCCGACAACGCTGGTCGCTTCAAGATCGCCTGAATCGAGATTGAGATATCCGCTGAGCTGCGAAAGGTCCATGTTTGTGCGAGTAGATTTGAAGCTAACCGGCTTGGCAATGCGCGAGAGTTTCACGCTCTCCATGAAGTCGCCGTCCAGGTGGACCGTGCCTTTTACGTCTTCAATAGAAACATCGTTGGCCCGGCCTTGAACCGTCACGTCCGATGAAACCTGGGAAACTCTCGCAGAACTGTGTTGCAGGTCGAGCGTGAGGCTTCCGTTCAGATCGGTTACTGACACGTCGCCGTTTTGGCTGCTGACCTCGGCGTTTCCATCGCGCCCCATAACGCTAATGTCGCCATGACTGGTGGACACCACCACCGACGCCTTCCGCGGCACCGAAATATCGAGGTCGCTGCTGACCCAGTGGTCGCCAGATCCCTGAGTGTTGGCGTTTACCGTCACCGTCTGGCCACTCACGTTAATTTGGGGTTGAGTTGACTTGTCCCATTTGACGGCATCCTCTTCACTTTCAGCACTGATGCGCTTGTGCACGGTGAGATGCAAGCGGTTGTCATTCGACGTGCTCAAGTTGATGGCGCCGCGAGTGCTGGTAACGCGCAGGTTGCCGCCGGTAGGGAACGCTTGCTCCAAATCAGAGTTGTAGTCGTAAGTGTGCCCCCACCACGGCATGTCGGCGCCTTCAATGTGCATCTGATCGCGAATCTGACCCCAGTCGAAGTTGGAAGCTGAGGTCGCGATGAGGCCGGCGGCGACGAGAAAAATAACCAGCAGCACGCCACCCGCGCCAATGCCAGGAGGTCGAGCTCCAGTGCGGTTGGCTTGCTGGTACTCAACCAGCTTGATGATCCCCCAGAGAATAAGCAGCACCGGCCAGAAGTGAGCGAACCAGCGCCCCAAATCGTGCCAATAGAGAACGTGCATGTTCCCCAGGAGGAAGAAGATTCCAATCACGATCAGCACGACCGGACCGGCCAGTGAACGCGGCGGCCGCGGAGGCCTCACCGAGGGTGGTGTTGGAGGAACTTGCGTCGCGCTAGCCATTTTTCACCTCTGAAGGTGGTACCGGATTTTCTGGCGACGGAGTAGGTGCTTCCGTTCCCCCAGAGCTGCTGGGCGCGGGTGGAGGCGGATAGATATCGCCGGAGTGATGTGCAGTACGCTGTACCGCCAGCACTACCCCGATCACGATCAAGAGCACGGGCAGAGTTCGTCCAAACGGAATTATGCCCAGGTTGTTCAAGAGAAACTGCCCCCCTATAGTCATAAGGACGGCGGGTCCCATCAGCCCACGAGCGCCGCAGCCTGTAATTCCGCCGGGTGAGCCGAGACGACGCGCTAAGAGCCAAACCCCAATCGCGATCATGACCAACGGGACCAGAACATCTGCTCGAAGGAACCACCATCCCAAGTTATGCAGCAAGAAAAGAACACCAAGCGCAATCAGGACCACTGCGCCCGTGGGCACGCTCTTTGCGAAATCTCGAGGTTGTCCGGGACTGACCTGCGGGTCACCAGAACTAAACGCCATGGTGAGGCCGAATGGATCTGGCGCGGGGCGGCCTGCCTGGATCGCTTTAGCGGTGTGTATGGCGTCCAGTATCTGATAAACCACAAAGAAGCCCATCCCAATGCCGAGAATGATGTACCAGTAATCCGCCAGGTTTGAACTCAAGGCCACGACCAGAGCGACAAAAATTCCCAAGTGAACCAAACCCTTGGTGTACTGGCCGTTGTAAATGGCACCAACCCCGAAAGGGATGGCACCGAGCAATCCCGCCAGACCGGGATTTGGGCCAGATGTTCTAGGCGTTCGAGGCGGAATGGTCCCCGCCGGATACGAACTTGATGGTTGAAACGAACTCGACTGGGGATACGGATTCGGGGGCGGTGGCGCAGTTGCGCCAACGCGTTCGGCCAGACAGTTCTCGCAATACACGACACCCATGACCGGACGAGTGCAGGTTGCGCACAGTGGTTTGCCGCAGGTGCGGCAGTAGGCCGCAATCGGCGATTGTGGATGATTGGCGCAGTTCATGAGAACCTCCTGCAAGTGGTCACCGACACTACAGTTGGCTCTGGCGCCTCAACACTCGAAAGGCGCACTGGTTCGGGTCCCCTGTAAACAGGAAGGGAAGCCGCGTATATCGGTTGGTTCCCCTCCCGGCTGTAGTTATTACGTTCTTGTTTTTGTTCGGGCTGTTCACTGTTATCGTTCTTGGTTTTGTTCTTCCGCTCGTTGTCGTTCTGCTGTTGGGCCGGCTGTTCGGCTGGCGCCGCAGCCTCTTTGAACTGCCGCACCCGAGATTCGATTTCGTAAACGAAGCGAATGTTTTCGTAATACTTCACCACCCGGCCGCTGGTTTCGTAATAGGTACGGCGGATGGCGCTCGGACGCAGATCCATGTGCCGGATGTCGCTCAATTTAACTCCGGCCAAACTCAATGTCACAGACAAAGTGAAGAAGGCCATTCCGAATGACATGGCGAACCGCGGCTGCCGCGCCATGGCGACGATCGGCGAACCGATGACTCCGGCCCAGTTGCGAATGCGGCCGACCCAGGAATCAGTCTCCATCTTTCCGGCAACGTGACGCTGGGCGGAAACCACCCCGGTAGTCCGCAGCAAAATATTAGTGACTAGCTCGGGCGGAGGCTCGATTTCGGACAGAGACTTCAGCCATGAACGTCCTGCCTCAGCCTCATGGAGCAGTGGGCCGCAGAGTTGGCACACCCGTCCATGGGCTTCGAATGATGCGAGTTTTTCGCCGGCCAAGGTGCCGTCTATGGCCTGGCTGAGCAGCGCGTCGAATTCCGAGCAGCTCATCCGATTATCTTCTTTGCCTGGCATCACATCACCTGCCTGTATGTACGTTGTAGGAGGCGCGCAAGTTCCGCACGACCTCGGTTAATCCTTGATTTAACTGTGCCTTCCGGTACCTTTAGTACCGTAGCGATTTCACGGTAGTCCATATCCTGTAAGTCCCTTAAAATCACTGCTTCCCGGAGTTCGGGGGAGAGTTTCTGCAAAGCCTGGTGTACCGCGTCCCGGGTTTCGCGGCTTTGAACGCCGGAATCCGGCGCCGGGCCCTCGTCGGGGATGCGCTCGCTAAGGGGCATAGCGTCGGGGTGGTCGGAAGCCGTGGCGTCAAGAGAGTCGGTGAGCCGGTCGTGCTTAGTCTTGCGGAAATGGTCGACCAGGAGATTGCGGGTCAGGGTGGTCACCCAAGTCATGAAAGCGCCCCGGCCAACGTCGTAAGAATTGAGCGTCCGGTACATTCTGATGAAAACCTCCTGAGTCAGGTCCTGCGCGTCGTCGGATGATCCTGCGAATCGATAACAGATGTTATAGATACGACGATGATACCGCTGAACGATTTCGTCCCAAGCGACCGCGTCGCCGGAAATGCAGCGACGGACCAGCAAAGCAGCCACTTGGGCGTCTTCCAAGATTTACTCCCCGGAATCGTCTACGGATTGGGACAACGCTGTTGTCGCCATCAGGCGTCAGCCTTCAGCTATCAGTGAACGCTGTACTTTGAGACCAGCCCCAAAACCGTTGTGCAACTAAGGATACGCGCCGAGAGAGAGAAAAGTTCGTCCGGCACGCAAGCAGAGAGTGTAGCAATGAAGGATCGGGGAGTCCTAAAGTTTCGATTCAGAAGTGATGTTTGTAACAAACCGCCCGAATCTTTGTCTCAGATCGGTTCGGCAGTCGTGTTTTTCGCGTCAGTCACGTTTGAGGGCTCATCAGAAAAAGTCTTGCCGTGCTCGTAAGCACGCTTCTCATACTTGGAACCGACCTTGCGAATTGCATCGTGCCAGCCGTCATCCCAGTTAATGCGTGCCTCGCCATCGACTACCGCCCAGGTCCCGTGACTGGAGCCGAGAGTCTTCCGCGCTTCACCGTTGGGCTCAAGAGTGATGAAGAAATGCCCAGCGCCGAAAGCGCCCACGCCAACCTCCCATTTCCCTACGAAACGATTTCGACCGAACGGCAAGTCTTTCGCCTGGGAAGAAAACTCAATGCGCGCGACATTCGTCATGTTTTGCTGATGCCCATCTTTGAAGATGACAACCGGCCCGAACTTGAATTCGATACGGGAGATTTCTTCTAGCGGAATGTTTTGGTGGTGGCCATCATTGAAGGTGAGGGCGAGAGATAGTGGTTCGCTGGGCCCTGCGCTCTGTGCGGTGGCGCTCATTGTGGGGCCAAGCATGATGATCAACCATCCCAAAAGAAATGTTATTGGGCTGCGCATAATTTTTCTCCCCGGCTCACAGAAACGTAATGGCGTTTTAACTTAAGGTCCACCGACCCGAAAAGCGAAATCAAAGTTATACGTCAGAGTACGTCAAACGCCCCCGGTTTGTTCCATTAGCCTTGGCCACTTCGACGAATCCATTAGCTTTCTAATAACAGAACGAGGTCAGGAGTTCGCGTACGCTGGGCCGCAGGCTGCTGATTCGAGAAGGCAAAATGGTGCGGCCAAAACAAATCGTCCGAGAGCGGGCTTAAAGTCAAAACTGTAAACCACGAAGGACATGAAGGCGCACGAAAGGAAAATAAATCCTTTCTGTAACTTTGTGTACTTCGCGGTTAATAGTTGTTTATGCCTCGGCCATCGCAGGTTCTACATCGTAGATCGGAAACCAAGAGGTGGCGGCCTTCAACTTCTGGTTTACGTTCTCAATGTTCTTCACGCCTTCGGTCTCAAGCCACTTACGAAATGCCGCGGCGCCTTGTTTCGCGTAAACCGGAATACCTTCTTTCCATGTGGCGCGTCCGCAGAGGACGCCGTTGAACTTCACTCCGGTTTCGCCGGCAAGTTCAAGGGTCTCGCTAAACTCTGCATTGCTGACTCCGGCCGAAAGATAAATGAACGGCTTGGTCGCGACGCTGGCCGCTTTATGAAATAAATCTATGGCGTCTTTTTTTGTGTAAGCTTTTTGTCCGCCATATGACCTCGCGCCTTCGACGAATTTCATATTCACGGGCACTTCGACCTTCAGCACATCGACGCCGTAGCGATCTTTGGTGAACTCGCGCATGCTCTCGGTAACGATGTGCGGTTTTTTCCTGGCGTATTCCAAACCCTTCTCGTCAGTGCCTTCGTCGTATCCGACGAACTCAAGGAAGAAGGGAACATCGTTGGCGCGGCACTCGTCGCCGATGCGCTCGACCCAGGCATGCTTTTTGTCGTTCACATCTTTCGGATCATACGGGGTGTAGTAGAGCAGGATCTTCACGCAATCGGCGCCAACTTCTTTCAAGCGGCGAGCGGACCAATGATCAAGCAGGTCACCCAGGCGGCCGGGCCCAGTTTTGTCGTATCCAGTTTTCTCGTAGGCGAGCAGCAGACCGGCATTTTTCGCGCGGCGTTTGGCGGCGGGCAAACCCCACTCCGGGTCAAGAAGAATGGCGCTGGCGTGCGGGGTGAGAACTTCGGTGACCAGCGACTTGAATTCTTCCATCATCGCGTCGGTGACGTCGCCTCCTTTTTCTTTCGCCAATGATTTCTGCAGCGAACCGCGCTGGTCCATGGCTGCGGCGGCGATCACGCCGCGGTTATCGGATACGCGTTTCAAACCCGCGAGTTTTCCCGGGGTGAGCTTCATAAATCCTCCAATGAGTGCAGTGGGATGGTTGCCGACCAACAGTAGAGGGATCGGCTAATTATTGTAATACGTGTGGAGATCCTGAGTAGTAGGCCACAATTTTGGATATGAATGCGAGTACAAGGTTTGCTTAGGGTCAGAAACCTGCATCGAAGAACCTCGATGATCCGAAAAGAGAAGCTGTTCTTATTCTTCCTGGTTTGCGTTAGTCTTTGCTTCCGAGCGAATTCGGCGTACGCCCAAAGCGGTAGCGCCGATTTACCTGACGACCCTTCGCATTCTCGATATTCAGCGGATGGGAGGGATTCGACGTCGCAGAGAGAAGCTACGTTCCGGTCTCTGCCGAAGGACTTTCTACATGATCAGAAAGACATTTGGCTGTTTCCTGTTCAACTGGCAAAGGGGCGTCACTGGCTGCCCACGCTTGCCATCGTAGGCGGTACCGCAGGGCTGATTGTGGCCGATTCGCACGCCATGCCCTATTTCCAATCTCATGCAAAGAACCTCGATGATCTGAATGACGTGTTCGACTCCCCCATTACCGCCGCGGAAGTTGTGGCTTTACCAGCTTCTCTCCTGATTACTGGTTATGCCCGACATGATTCCTATCAGACCAGCACGGCGCTACTCGCGGGAGAGGCTTACGCCGACAGCGCAATCGTCGACCTGGCAATCAAAGCGATAACGCGCAGGGAACGACCCAGTGATATTCCGCCGGGAGGGTCTTTCAACGATACCTTTTTTAATGGCAGTAAGTCCCCATTCAAAGGTAGTTCCTTTCCGTCGGGACACGCAGCGGGGGTGTTCTCTGTCGCCACGGTTGTTGCCACCCGATATCACCACCACCGGTGGGTGCCATGGGCGGTGTACGGCTTTGCAACAGCTGTCAGCTTTTCTCGCGTGACTACGAGCGCCCATTTCCCCTCAGACGTATTTCTGGGAGCAGCTCTCGGCTACGCGATTACGCGCTATGAGGTACTACGGCCGCGCTGATGCGCGTCGTATAGCTCGTCAGTTGTGTCGCAACCTCAGCCTTCCTGTTTCCAATGAGAAAAGGACGCTCACTAGGAGCGTCCTTTTTTTCAGCCAAGTTTCTTGCGGTTTTATTTCAGGTCGACCGCCGGAAGCACGCCCGTCCCTTCAACCTGGACGGCAAGCAACGCCGCAGGATTGAGACCTAATGCTTGCAGGATGGTGGGTGCAACCTGTGCTGTGCCAACTTCAGCGTGCACTGTTCGTGGACTGAAGCCGGGAAGAGACAGCAACAGCATCACGTTCGTATCGTCATGGGCAAATCCGCCATGTTCCTCTTGTTTAGCGTGGCTGCCGGAGTAAGTGACACCGACGTTCGGGGTCACGATGATGTCCGGCGTGCGCGGGTCTTTGGTCGGATCGTTGTAGTTGATGGAGAGCGACGGGCCGTAGAAGATCTGACCAAGCGCGATACCGGTGGCGGAGGCATTGTCTTCAAGAATTTTGACACTGGCGTCAGTCTCGGAGGAGTTCTTCAGCCAGAGCAGTGAAACGTCATCTTCCGTAGGGCCGATGCCGGAGCCATTGGTAGATTCTGAGTCGGGAATAAAACCCGCATTCGAAAGAAGGGTCGCAGGTGAAGTTCCGACGCGAGTTTGGGGAACGTAACGGCTCGGATCGATAGGCGACTGGCCGTGCTTGGCAGTGATCACGATCAGAGTGGAATCATAAAGACCTCTGGCCTTCAACTCTTGAACGAATGCAGCAATCGAGGCATCGACGAATTTGAATTCGCCCAGAAGCGCCTCGCTGGGCGTACCTGCTGCGTCCAGATATCCGCCGGTCACGCCATTGCTTTGTTCGATGAGCTTCTGCCCCACGCTCACCGCCTGGAAGTTCATGCCGAAGATGGTGGGAACTCGAGTCCTGGTGGTGCCGAGATGGTTCTTACCATCGATTTCGTTCAGGATGGCATCAACCTTCAGCGTGTCATAACACTGGATGTTCTGGAAACTATTGGTCCAGGCGGTCAGGTCCGATCCCGAATCGAGGACGGTGGAACAAGAGACGCCGGTTGGGGTGGTGACGCCGGGAAGTCCGACTACATTGGAGTTAATTTCAGGCGCGTAAAAATCGTCGAGCGCAGCCGGGCCAAAGCCAGACGCGACCGACGCGTACGCCGGGTGCTTGTCAGACCATGCTGCATAGCCGCCAGCCTGATGAATCACGCTGAAGATGCTGTTGGCGCGAACAAACTCCCAAGGAAAAACGGGACTGCAGCCTTTACTTGGGTCGCGTACCAGCCGTGTGGGGTCGATGGATGCGAGTCCGCCATCGATGAGTGATGCCCCGGGCGCGCCGCCGTTGACTTTGCTTTGATCGAGGTCAATGCCTTCTTCATACTCGGTGGTAGTGCCGGTTGGCGCAGCGCCGGGAGTGCAGGGGCCGGCAGCAACGCCGTTGCCGGTAGTCTTGGCGGGAGCGTCGTAATTTCTGGAATATGCCACGTCGTAGTAAACGCCGGTCAGTGCCGGGCTTCCGCCGGTGACAATGGCGGTCAATCCTGGAAACGAATCCGATGGCTTGGAAGTGGTCGCGGCAACGTAATTGACGCCACTCGTGCTCAAGGCAGCCAGCGCCGGACAATAAGGCTCGCCATTGTTAGCTGTACTGATACCGTTTGCGCAGTTCGCGAAATCGACGGCGTGCATCCCGTCGACGCTGATTAAAAGTACGCGTTTGATGTGGCCGTGGTGGCGCTCATTGCCCTGGGCGAAAGTGATGCCGGTTAATAAAGCGACTACGAGTGAAAGCGAAATAAGAGTTTTTTTCATTGTGGCCTCGGCAGCGATGTTACGAAACCAGCTGTGAAGGCCGTGTTAGAAGGAGTTGAATTTTTCGTGAAAAACTAAAAACCCGAAACGCGAGCAGCTTGCCCATGTAATGAAGCGTGTCGTCTTTCTATACGATGTGGCTCGGCAGATGAATCAAAGCCGCGAGCGAAGCGAATTCGAATCAGCCAGAAAATCATCAATATCAGTGGAAAGAAGCTGAGAAGATACAGTGCGCCCGTTCCTCGCACGAAAGCGGGGAAGATATGCGCTCGCGCCAGAAATATAGAAGCGGACGCGATGAAGAACGCAAAACACATGCGCCACAAATGACGCGCGATACGTTGTGTGCCAGAAATACCATGGCGCACGAGCATGCGAATGTCCTCGGTGGCAGCGATCAGGGCCACGGAGCCGATAAAAAAGTACGGCCCGGGCGGATATCCATACTTTATTCCCGTCGGACTAATTGCTGCTTCGATCCCAAGAGTCAGCTCCACAACCGTGAGCGCGAAGACAAGAAGCAGCGCGCCCCAATCGAAGATCCCAGTGCTTGCCTGCTTACGCTTGGCGGCGATCCACGACGTTGCCACCAGATAGCAGGCGAATATGCCTCCCAGAATATTTCCGGGTTGCCATTTCATAATCGCCATGTACGCGCCGCTTGCGCCCAGGGCCAGCATGGAGATGACAAATATTTGCCCGGCAACGGCATGCCGGCGCGAGCCTTTGCGCAGGAAAATTGCAACCGTGCCGGAGAGGACTCCTAAAGTCCCTCCGCAAATATGAAAAAATAAAATTGGCAAGAGTTGCAATGTCCTTACTCCTTTACTAAGTCACGAATCCCCCGGGCCGGACTGCTCCTTCCAGATTTGCGCGTTTACGCCGATTTAGATCGGTCCCTGATTACGGCGCAACCGAACTGCTCCAAAGAGAAATGCCGCCGCCACCAGTAGTCCCATCCAGAGACCTGGAATGTCGAAGAAATGGTGGGGAATGAGCGTCGCCATAAAATCCGGCGCGGCAGCGTTGGGTGCCATCGCATTTCCTGGCCCTATCAAGCGGTTCTCGATCATGGACAGGAAATGCGTTGTGTTGAAGGCCAGCTTCTCTAATCCATAGATCACGAATGGCGGCAAGAAGGCGAACAAGAACGGCGCACGCGGTGCCCAAGCCGACACCAGTAATAGCCAGCCGTAAACCGGCGCATACCAGAGACCGTGAACCGTGAGCAGGTGATAAAGCAGCACGACAGAAACGTGCAAGAACGACGCGTCTCGCCACAGGGCCCCGATATTCACGCCGCTGCCGGCCAGTATTACGCTGCTCATTAAAAGCATGACGAATTGAGTCGCAATAGTGATGGCAAAGCTAAGAAGCGGAAGAACCACGAGAGGAATTGCCAACTTCGAGAGCACGGTAATGAGATCGGAAACCGGGAGCGACTTCCAAAAGAAAATGGTGCGATCGCGGCGCTCTCCGTACAAAGCGTCGAGAGAATAAAAAATTCCCACGATGAGAGCGGTTCCCATGATCAAAACGCCTGCAAGCTCGTAACGCGAGGCGAATACATCGCGTCCATGCGCAGCGTCGAGAGGCAATACGCCGTGCATGCGGTCCCGCAGGGAGAGCGTGCTGATGAAGAAACCGAACAGAAAGACAATGGCCGCGATCAACGGCGCTAAATAGATCGAGGGGTTCTCCCACAGCTCTCGTCGAATCGACCAATACAATGTCTGGGCAGGCGAGACAACCGCTAGCGTGGACCCCTGAGACTGGGATGAAGATTCAGGCACGGCATTCGGTTGAGTATTCATCTGGAGGCTCCTTGTGCCATGACGGATTGGTTTCCTATGACCGCAACGAACAGATCGGCGATGCTGGGAGTGTGCACTTCGCCCAAAGTTGTCAGCTGCTGACGATCAGCAGAATTGAGCTTTAGATCGAATAGGAAGATGCTGCGGCCAAACATTTGGCGTTCGTACATCGGCTTGAGTCCGCGCGCGGCAGCTGCCTGATCAGGCTTGACCGCCACTTCCACGTATCGCGACTCAAGTTCCTCCATGCTGCTGCTCAGCACGATTCGGCCCCGGTCGATGAACATCAGGTCAGTGAAAATATGTTCCAACTCTTCAACCTGATGGGTGGAGACGACAATGGTGCGGTTGCGGTCGTAGTAGTCGTTCAGCAGGGAATCGTAAAACTGCTTGCGATAAATAATGTCCAGGCCAAGCGTGGGTTCATCGAGCACCAACAATTTCGCATCGATGGCGAGGACCAGAGCGAGGTGTAATTGCACCACCATGCCCTTGGATAATTCCTTCACTTTACTGTTCAGTCGGATAGTGGTCTTGGCTAGAAAACTCTCCGCCTTGGCGCGATCGAATCGTGGGTGAACCCCGGCAACGTACTCGAGAGCTTGCGAAACCCTTATCCAGCGCGGCAGAACAGCCACGTCGGCAATGAAGCAGACATCGCGCATAAGCTGATCGCGCTCGCTCCAGGGATCACGTCCGAGCACCTTCAGTTCGCCTTGATACGGAATGAGGCCTAGGATGGCGTTAAGAGCGGTAGTTTTTCCGGCGCCGTTGGGCCCGATCAGCCCGAGAAGATTTGACTGTTCGCACACTTAATTGTAGAAGACCAGCTTGCTATACTTAACGTGTATGTCCGTCATTAAGAACATTGCCGCCATCGCGAAGGGCATGAGCATCACCTTCATGGAGATGTTTCAGCCAACGACGGTGGAGAACTATCCCGATGGGCCAGGGCCGCTGCGGGGTGCGAAGTTTCAGGAGCGGTTTCGCGGCGTGCATGTTTTGCAGCGCGATGAGAATGGCCTGGAGAAGTGCGTGGCGTGTTTTCTTTGCGCAGCCAACTGCCCAGCCAATTGCATCTATATCGAGGCGGCAGAGAACACGGCTGAGCAACGGGTCAGCGGCGCCGAGCGTTATGCCAAGGTCTACAACATCGATTACAACCGCTGCATTTTTTGCGGATACTGCGTGGAAGCCTGTCCGACGGATGCGATCACCCACGGACATGGATTTGAACTGGCGACTTTCAATGCTACGAATTTAATTTATCGCAAAGAGCAATTGTTGGCGGTGAGGCCGGCGCATTTGGGAGCGAACCCAGTGTTTAACTCCGCAGAAGTTGCGGGTGGAGCGCCGGCAGAAGTCGCTCCGGGAGAATAAGAGTTCAACAAGTTTCCGCAACAACAAGCGCCGGCCCCTCAACTGCGGGTCGGCGTTTGTGTTTAAAGAGATAAAAAGATGAAAAAGGCCAAAGATCATCCCCTTGAAAAGATTCTCGAAGAGCGCATCGCCATCATTGATGGAGCGATGGGTACGACGATCCGCACTTATGGGATGAAAGAAGCCGATATTCGCGGCGAGCGATTCAAAGACGCGAAGAAGGGTCTCTTAAATAATGGTGACCTGTTCTCGCTGACCCAGCCAGAAATGATCGGCGACATCCATCGCCGATTTCTGGAGGCAGGCGCGGACATAATCGAGACCAACACCTTCGGCGCCACGAGCATTGCCCAAAGCGAATTTTTCGTCGACGATCCGCGCGAGCATGGTGGCCGCAAGGATCCTGAGTTCTACTCGAAGATCATCGGCGATCCATTTCTCGAAAGTCTGGCTTGGGACATCAATGAACAATCGGCGCGGCAGTGCCGTGAATGGGCCGACCGGGTTGGAGCCGCGACCTCGCGCCAGCGCTTTGTAGCGGGAGCTATTGGGCCGCTCACTGTTTCTCTCTCGAACTCGCCGGATGCAGACGACCCCGGATTTCGTGTGGTCACCTTCGATCAGGTCAAAGCCGCTTATGCGCAGCAGGTGCGCGCGCTGATTGCCGGCGGGGTGGATCTGCTGCTAGTTGAAACAATCTTCGATTCACTCAACGCCAAAGCGGCACTCGTCGCAATTCGTGAAGTCTTCAATGAGCAGGGCAAGGAACTCCCGGTGATGATCTCCGCGGCAGTCGGGCGTGGCGGCGAGACGATGATCTCCGCGCAGACCCCCGAGGCTTTCTGGAACGCAGTCAGCCACGTGAAGCCATTATCAGTAGGACTCAACTGCTCTCTCGGGCCCGATCTCATGTATCCATTTCTGGAGGAACTCTCGGAAAAGGCGAACGTCGCGGTCTCGGCTTACCCCAATGCTGGCTTGCCGAATCCACTTTCGGAAACGGGCTTCGATCTCGGGCCGCAAGACATGGCGCGTTATCTGTCTGAGTTTGCAGACGGCGGGTTGATCAACATTGCCGGCGGCTGTTGCGGAAATACCCCAGAGCACATCGCGGCAATCGCGAAAGCGCTCGAGGGCAAACCTGCGCGAAAATTTGGGAGTCAGCTCTCTGAGGTATCAATCGCTTCTCCCAGCGGGATTGGGAGTCGTACGTGAGCCCACCGGATAGCGTTAGCGCGAACTCGTCGACGTGGAGGCCTCTTCGCCTCTCGGGGTCGCAGCCCTTCACGCAACAACAAGGCGTGTACATCGTAATCGGCGAGCGCACCAACGTCGCCGGTTCGCCCAAGTTCGCCAGGTTAATTAAGGAAGGCAAGTACGAAGACGCAGTAAGCATCGCCCGGCAACAGGTTGAGAACGGCGCGAACGTGCTCGACGTTTGCATGGACGAGGGCATGATTGATGGCGTTACCGCGATGACACGCTTCCTGCAGGTTTTGGCAAGCGAGCCCGAAGTCGCCAAAGTTCCTATCATGGTGGACTCCTCGAAATGGGAGGTCATCGATGCTGGTCTGAAGTGCCTGCAAGGCAAGGGCATCGTCAATTCGATTTCGCTTAAAGAAGGCGAGGCGAAATTTCGCGAGCATGCGGCGACTATTTTGAAGTACGGCGCCGCGGCGGTTGTAATGGCGTTCGACGAACGGGGACAGGCCGCCAATTATGAAGACAAGATCCGCATTTGCGAACGCGCTTATCGAATCCTGGTTGATGAAGTTGGATTTCCTCCGGAAGACATCATCTTCGACCCTAATATCCTCGCTGTCGCCACGGGCATGGAGGAGCATAACAACTACGCGGTCGATTACCTCAACGCGACCCGCTGGATAAAAGCCAATCTGCCGTACGCGAAAGTGAGCGGCGGGGTTTCGAACATCTCATTTAGTTTTCGCGGCAACAACGTCGTTCGCGAAGCAATTCACTCGGCATTTCTGTACCACGCCATCGCCGCCGGTATGGATATGGGCATCGTGAACGCGGGCATGCTCGAAGTCTATGAGGAGATCAAACCTGAACTGAAGGTGATGGTCGAAGATGTGTTGCTGAACCGCAGCCCCGACGCCACCGAGCGTTTAGTGGAATATGGCGAAACACTGAAAGGCGCAGGTAAGACCAGCGAAAAGAAGACCGAAGAGTGGCGCAATGGAAAGGTCGAGGAGCGCCTTGCGCATGCGTTAGTAAAAGGCATCGATACGTTTATCGAAGCCGACACCGAGGAAGCGCGCATTAAGCTGGGTCGTCCGCTGGCGGTGATTGAAGGGCCGCTGATGGCAGGCATGGGCATCGTGGGTGATCTTTTTGGCGCGGGAAAGATGTTCCTGCCGCAAGTAGTCAAGTCGGCGCGTGTGATGAAAAAAGCCGTAGCGCACCTTACTCCATACATGGAAGCCGAAAAGGAAGCGCGTGCTGCGGCCGGCGAGGTGGTGAAAGCGCAGGGGAAAATCATTCTCGCCACGGTCAAAGGCGACGTTCACGACATTGGCAAAAATATCGTTGGAGTCGTCCTCGCCTGCAACAATTATGAAGTGATTGACATGGGCGTGATGGTCCCCTGCGAAAAGATTCTGGAACGCGCCAAGGCAGTAAACGCGGACCTGATTGGACTCAGCGGACTCATTACTCCATCTCTTGACGAAATGGTGCACGTAGCCCGCGAGATGGAACGGCAGGGCTTCAAATTGCCGCTCTTGATCGGCGGAGCAACCACAAGTCGCAAGCACACCGCGGTCAAAATCTCGCCGAATTACAGCGAGCCGGTGGTTCACATTATCGATGCCAGCCGCGCGGTACCTGTCACAACCAGCCTTCTGAGCGACGAAAGCAAGCCAGGGTTCGTGGCCCGGCATCGCGCTGAATACGAGGCGGTCCGTAAATCTCATGCTGCGCCGAAACAACCAACGGTCTCGATTGAGGTCGCTCGTTCACGGCGTACTCCGATTGTGTGGCTCGCCAAGGACATCCCTGTACCGAGTTTCACCGGCGTGCATGTGCTTGACGATTTTCCGCTGGCCACGCTGCGCGAGTTCATCGACTGGTCCCCATTTTTTCACACCTGGGGGTTGAAAGGTATTCATCCGCGAATTCTGGAGGACGAAAGACAAGGCGCGCAAGCACGCCAGTTATTCCAGGAGGGCAATGCGCTTCTCGATGTCATCATTGAAAAGAAACTCATTACGGCGAGGGGCGTTTATGGATTGTTTCCCGCCAACGCGGTGGGCGACGACATTGACCTATACACAGACGATAAACGCGACGAAGTTCGCGGACGATTTCATTTTCTCCGGCAGCAGGCGCATAAGGAAGGCAGCGAACCGTGCCGGTCTCTTGCGGACTTCATCGCGCCAAAGGAAACAGGACTGCGTGATCATATCGGTGCATTTGCTGTGACTAGCGGGATCCGGTTGAAGGAATTAGGCGACTGTTATAGGGCCAAGCACGACGACTACAACGCGATCATGGCAGAGGCGCTGGCGGACCGTCTGGCTGAGGCATTCGCGGAGTGCCTGCACAAGCGGGTGCGAGATGAATGGGGCTACGGTCGCTCAGAAAACTTGAGCAAGGAAGACATGATTCACGAAAGATATCGCGGAATTCGACCAGCCGCCGGATATCCAGCTTGCCCGGACCATACCGAAAAGGGCACGCTCTGGCGTTTGCTCGACGTCGAAGCGAATACAGGAATCAAGATCACAGAATCGTTTGCCATGTGGCCGGGATCGAGCGTGAGCGGCCTTTACTTCGCGCATCCGGAAGCGCGCTATTTCAGTCTCGGGAAGATTGAGCGTGATCAGGTTGTTGACTACAGTGAGCGCAAAGCCATGGACGTTCACGAAGTCGAACGTTGGCTCGGACAGAACCTGAATTACGATCCGGTGGAGTAACGCCTGGGCATCAGCACGTTGGTGATTGTCCGTGCGTCATTCTGCCGTAAGACACGTCTTCACATGACACCGCGCCAACCTGCCTCCAGCGCTGAGCATCTCTTAGTGGCGATGATTCGCAAACTCAAATCGGGTGAATTCCGCTTGTACTCGCGCAAGAAGAACGCGAAGACCGGTAAGAGAAAAAATCTCGGGACCTTTTCATCGCTGGCCGCAGCCAAGAAGCACGAACGCGCGGTGCAGTTCTTCAAGCGGGCCTGAAGGTTCGACATCGAAAGTGCGTTCTCGCATTCGCGATGTTACAGACTCCAGGGGTCCAATGTGTCCGCGCCACTTCCGTGTATGTCTTTAACGTTTCTGGTGACCAGGGTCAGGTCGTAGTGCAGGGCTGTTGCGGCCAACAGGCCATCAATCACCGGCAACGTCGTTCCCTTCGCCCTGCAGATACCCGCAAGGTGGCCCCAGCGATCAGCGATTGCGAGGTCAATCGGCAAAATACGAGTCGAGAATCGATCGATTAAAGCCGTAAGCCAGGCTTCGAGCTGGGTCTTGCGCGATGGGTTAGGACGGGAGGAGATGCCTTTACGAATTTCGCCAAGAGTCAGCACGCTGAAGTGAATCAGGGATTCGTCCGCGGCGGCGAACCAGCGCATGACTGCGGTATGAGGCCTGAGCTTAACGATTTCGGAGACCACGTTAGTATCGACCAGGAATCCACTCACAGGTCAATATCTCGCCCGTAGTCCGGTTCGCGTTCAAGATCCAGTCCAGCGCCTACGAGTGGCGACTTTCTGAAAAACTCAACCAGACTTTTGGGTTGGCGGCGCGACCCGATCAACTCTTCAAATTGTTCTGCAGGGATAACGACCACCGCCTCTTTTCCTGACTTTGTGACGAACTGAGGACCTTCTGCACGGGCGCGACGGAACAATTCGCTGAATTTTGCCTTAGCAGTTTGGAGCTGCCAATTTTTGGATTGTCGTCGGATTGTTTTCATAACTAGTCTGACTAGTCAGTATAATAACAGACGGGCAGCTAAAAAGCAACCTGTTCAGCCCAAGGCCAATTCTTTTGCCCGCTGCGTGGCTTTTACCACGGCTTTGATCAGGGTCACGCGAAGTTTGCCCTCTTCGAGCTCCATGATTCCATCGATGGTGCACCCGGCCGGTGTAGTTACCGCGTCTTTCAACAGCGCCGGATGATCGCCGGTCTCGAGCACAACTGTCGCGGCTCCAAGAGTCGTTTGCGCAGCCAATAAGGTCGCTACGTCGCGTGGAAGGCCGACTTTTACCCCGGCTTCGGCAAGCGACTCCAGAATGATGTAAATGTACGCCGGGCCGCTGGCGGAGAGGCCGGTGACCGCGTCCATGTGTTTTTCGTCGACCACCACGGTTCGGCCCACCGCATTAAAAAGGGAGGTAGCGGTTTCGACGTGCTCCGGCTTGGCGTATTGTCCTTTGCAAATCGCGGTCATACCTTGTCCCAGGACGCACGGGGTGTTGGGCATGGCGCGAATGACGGGCACGCCTCCGCCCAGAGCGCTTTCGATTTGCGAAGTGTGAACCGAAGCTGCGACCGAGATGACCAGTTGATCGGCGGAGACTTTGTCGCTGATCTGTTCCATCAACTCCTGGACAACCTGGGGCTTTACGCAGACAAAGATGATATCGGCGGCGTCCACGGCAGAAGGGTTGTCAGTGGTGACATTGATTCCGAGCTTGTGTGAAAGTTCGTGAGCGCGGCCTTCATGAGCAACCGTGGCTCGCACGCGTTCAGGCGGGATCCGGTGCTTATCGACGAGCGCCTTCACCAGGATGCCGCCCATTTTCCCGGCGCCGAGTACGGCGATGCGACTCTTCGAAAAATCCCTATCCATGTGATCCTCCGCTCACGCTGTCGTGTCGAAGTGGAGTGCTTGCTGCCGACGCGACGCTGCTGGCGCAATTTTAATTGTGAATGAAGCTCGAAGATATCACACGGCTTACGGATTGATGGTAAGCGAAACCTGGGCGGAATGCGCCACCGGTCCGCAAGTGGCGGTCACGGTAATGATGTAAGTTCCTGCAGGAGTTCCGGGGCTGCCACTGCCTCCGCCGTTGCCTTGCAGGCCCCCGCCGCAGGAGAGAAGTGCCAAAGTCAGAACGAGAGACAGAATTGCAAACACTCGTCGTCGGATTTCACTTCGCACTTTGGGCCGCTTGAGACAAATCAATCCTGCAAGTGGGGAAGAAAAAAACAGTGTCGCGAGGACAGCGCTTCTGGACGCGGGGATAGCCGCCGTGGTGGAGAGCGTGAAGGTGACCGCAGAAGTTTCGCTTCCCGAACCGACTTGCGGCGGATTGAATCCGCAAGTTGTGAGCGCAGGAAGCTTGGAGCAAGCGAAGGACACGCTATTTGGGAAAGACCCGGTCGTGGGACTCACATCCAAGCTGAAGATTGCCGGCTGTCCTGCAGGCTCCGATGCGCTTCCCGGAGTAATGCCCATGGTGAAGTCGAAAGTTTGGCTTGGAGTTGCGGTGAATGTGACCGGGACTGAATGAGTAATCGCAGCGGCATCGGAGCCGACGCCGGCAATGTTGAAATTGTAACTTTGCGACACGTTGCTGGAGACCGTCACTGCAAACGGAGTTCCCGAGCCAGACGGGGCGGCGCTTGAAGGATTAATAGTGCAGGTTGGAGGAGCCCCGGTTCCGCAACTAAGCGCGATGGTATTGGCGTATCCGTTCAACCCGGTCAGGGCACCACTGAATTGCGCAAGGGAGTTGACGGACGCGGTGAGCGAAGGATTGTTGATGCTGAGAGCGTAATCGGGCGAAGCGCTAACTATCAGAGTGAGAGGTTGGGTCTTAGTCGCGGCGCCGGTGGTTGCGGCGCTAACAGTAATCGGGAATGTGCCTATCGGAGTGCTCGACAATGTCGAAATGCTTAAGCTGACCGATACTGGTTTGTTTTTGGTCGGCGATGCCGCGGCCGTCGGCTGAAACTGACAAGCCGCTCCTGCGGGCAAATTTGAACATGAAAGCGTGACGGTGCCGTTGAAACTCCCGGACGCAGAAACCGAAAGAGAAGTCGACGCGCTAGTATCTCCCGGCGTCACGCTCAGACTGGCCGGCGACGGCACACTCAGGGAAAAATCCACAATATGCAAAGTGAGAGAAGAGTCGTGAGTGACGGTTGCTGAGTCAGTTCCAACCGCGTGCAGGTTGAATGCGTAGTCCCCAGCGCTACCGCCCGCGTTTACTGCAAAACTTGCGCCGGCCGCGGTGGGCGTGACTGAAGCGGGGCTCTGTGAGCAGGTTTGCGGCGGACTCGTTGCCCCGGCCGTGCAACTGAGGTTGACGCTGCTGCTGTATCCATTCAATGCGGAGATCGCGCCCTTGAAGTTAGCAGTCTGTGCGGCAAAAATCGTCAACGGATTGTTCGTGAAGTTGATTTGATAATCGGGTGTGGTGATCAGGTTCCACTCCCAGATGCCGCGCCCATACGTCCCGGCGCGCAGCCGCTTCAGTCCGCCAGAATTAAAAATCTGCAAAGAATACACGGCTACGTTGGGAAGAAAACTATTCGGGACTACCGTAGTCCCAACTTCCGTCCAAGTTGCACTGCCCGTGCTGCTGGCGAAAACTCCGACATCGGTGCCGACATACACCGTACCATTCGTCAGCGAAGCCCCAGAATCGACCATGATCACGTTCGCCGGAGCGTCGGGCAAGTTTGCGGTGAAGTCCGTCCACGAAGTGCCGGCATTCGTTGTTTTCCAGACATGCGAAGTATGAAATCCCATGATCGTAACGTAGGCAGTATTGCCCAGCGGATCAGTGGAATCGAGTGCGAGGCTTGAAATGGGAAAGCCGAGAGGATTGATCGCCTGGGTTACGTCGTTCCAAGTTTGGGGACCGCCGTCAGCATTGGTCGTGACCCAGACGTGGCCGCCAGTGGGAACCGTTGTAATCAGTGGGCCTTCGCCGTTCGTGCCGGCATAAATGACCTGCGAAAAGCCGTTCGAATCTTTGAGTCCTCCGGCCGCGATAGAGCGGACGAGATTTATTTCGTTGCCCGTGCAAGCGCCGGTGCCGCCGGTCTCGAAATCTGGGCTGAGCAACGAGAAACTGCCGCCCATCGTCGCACCTCGCCAAATTCGGCAGGTCCCCAGAATCAATTCGCTGGAAATCTGCGGGTCGAGCAGGAACGGCAAATAGAAGGCGCCGGTATCGCCACCCAGGGCGTTGCTGTCTGCGACCTGGTCGTTCTGAAAATCCAACGAATGGCAATTGACGCCATTGCCGCAGCGGAAGAGATTTACGCCGGATGCAGCGTCAGGTGGCGCGGCAATGAACCATTCGTTCTCGTTTGCTGGATTGATCGCGGTGAAGCCGTTATCTCCCGCATTAACGTTCACCCAAGCTCCTCCGCTCTGGGAGAAAGACGTTGCGGGAGCGCCATTGTCCTGCGTGCCTCCGAAGATTAGGTTGGCATCGGTCGATGATTGGGATACGGAAACGAACTGCGTGAGCGGGCCAAGCGCTTGATTCAAGCTGTCAAACTGGTTGGTGAGGCCGCAGGTGCCGGTGGTTAATCCGGTGTACCCGTCCAACGCGCGATATATGCCGCCATCGTTGGCAAAGTAAATAAGTGACGTTCCGTTGGCGACCAGAAAATCCATGGCATGCTGGTCGGGATGCACCTTGGCGATGTCGCTGCAACCGTAGGCGTGAGTCAGGTTCATGAAAGTGTCATTGCCAGTGCCGTTGCAGGTGGGAAACGCGTTGGTAATGGTGCACTTATAGACGTTGACAGCGCCAGCATAGAGGTCGGTTGCGGTGCCATTGGGAACGGCCGCGAGTGTCAGGTCGAAAATGCCCTGGGCGGTTCCGCACCCGCCGAATAGGTCACCGCAATTGGTGATCCCGGAATCGTTGATTGACGTCCATGTCAGGCCGCCGTCTAGGCTTTGCCAGATACCCTGATCAATGGAGTTCGCGTCGACATACCAAGCGTACATTTCCCCCAGATTGTTAAGCCCCGGACGGTTAGGCACGGCTGCAATTTCGCCACGATAAATAGGACAGCTGCTCGGCGAAGCTGCCTGAGCTGGACATGCGGCGGCGGTCAGTCCGATACCTGGCTGAGTTGTGAGGCGCGTCCAAGTGATTCCGTCGGGCGAAGAATAAAATCCATGAAAACGAATGGCCGCGTAGAACTCTCCTGCGGCCTTGTTGAATACAACGGCGGTGGCCGATGCTGAAGCCACGCTCACGCCCAAATCGCTCACGTTAGCGGCCTGCCAAGCTATGGCGGCATTGGTGGAGTAATACAAACCGCGATTAACCGCGACCGGATTTTCGAGTCCTTCGACGATTCCTTCGGAGGCTGATCCGGAAGCTGCCACCACCAGGCTCGGGTTCGCGGTGCTGAATGCGATCTGACTGAAGCCGAGCCCGGCAAACGAGTGCGTGCCGGTGCTGTCCTGCGAGATTAGCGCCCACGTCTGGCCGCTGTCGGCCGAGCGCAGGATGCCAAGGCCGTAGTAAGAATCAGCCGAGCTGTCGGTTTCGCCGGTCCCGGCCAATACCACGCTGGCGGCTGGATTCGGATTCGATAGCTGCGGCTGGACCGCAATGCTGCCGATGGCCAGGGTCGCCTGAGCGTCGGTAAGGGGAGCCCAAGATACGGAGGACGAATCTGCACTCAGCGTGCCTGCGTTAGTTGATTTCCATATCCCGCCGTAGGCGCCTCCGGCAAAAACGGTGTTGCCGCTAGGGTCATTGGGATCGATGGCGACGGCGGTGGCGCGACCGGAGACGAATCCATAATCCTGCACCCCAGTGCCGCTGGCGTCGGAAGGAAGCGGTTTAGGTCCCAGCGAGACCCATGCGCCAGCGGTGCCAGCAGAACTCAGGGCACGCGCCGAACGCATTTGCAACTTCTGCTGGATGGCACCGGCCCGCAGTGCGGCTGAATTTGCTCCGAGGATTTGGCGTCCGGCTGATTGCCACTTTTGCCGGGAAAGCACACGTGCCCGAGCACTTGTTTCTGAAATAACATCGGGCGCGCCGGTATCTGGCTGCGCTCCTTGTTGAGCAGACAAGATCCTGCTCATCCCAATGGTAGCGACCACCGCGAGCAAAGCGTGAGTAAATCTAGGGGCCATTCCTATGCCGTTTTGCGCACTTGGGGTCCGGCGGAGATCTTTCCCAGTCGCACCAGCCGTGCCACGATCGATCCGTTGGTACGGTTATGCATTTGGGCAATTCGCTCGAAGGAAATGCCGCGACGTATCTCGTCACAGATTTGCGCATCCTCCTGGTTTGACCAAGCCTTGCCTGCGTTCTTTGGCAGAAACTTCTTGGCGCGCTCCCTCTCTTCCTGGAATTCGAGCGCGGCCGTGGCACGATGCATGGCACGCACCGCCTGCGGGTGGCGATAGAGACAGTCGCCAGGCAGCGCCGCACCGGTTTCAGGGTGAATGCCGTCGGCAAGTTTGCGTATGACTGCTAGTGCTTCCTGAATCTCCATATGGCTTTCCTTGAGAAACTTCGGCCTGTGTTCTCGCGATGGTACGGCTTTCGCCGAAAAACCTCTGTGACGTGTGAACATTGGCGCGGTGACAGTGCTGAATTGAAAAAGGAATGTTCGCGAAGCGATTACACTGTTGTGTCCTATGGATTGGCAGGCATTTTGGCTGACATTTCGCCTTGCAGTGATTGTGACGGCAGTGCTGCTGGTGCTCGGGTTGCCGCTCGCCTACTGGATCGCATTCTCACGCTGGCGGTGGAAATTTCTGTGCGAGGCGGTTGTGGCTCTCCCTATCGTGCTGCCGCCGACGGTGCTTGGGTTTTATGTGCTGATCGCTTTGGGAGCACGCAGCCCCCTGGGTCGATGGTGGCAGTCGATGACCGGGCACACTCTGGCTTTTACTTTTGAGGGACTGGTGATCGGGTCGGTGATCTACAGCCTGCCATTCTCGGTACAGCCCTTTGCGGCTGCGTTTTCTACCGTCGATCGTCGTCTACTGAACGCCTCGGCGGTGCTGGGCGTATCAAAGTTTCGAACCTTCTGGCGGGTGATCATGCCGTTGTCCTTATCCGGGCTGTTGACCGGAATCGCGCTGACTTTCGCGCACACGATCGGTGAGTTCGGAGTGGTACTGATGGTGGGTGGCAACATTCCCGGCGTCACCCGCACGCTATCGATCAACATCTTTGATCAGGTGCAGGATTTAAACTACGCCGCCGCGAACACGACTTCGCTGGTCCTGCTGGGGATTGCATTCGTGTTGCTATCAATCGTGTATTCATTCAACCGCCGCGTCTGGAGTTTATGGCCACGACCTTAAATCGCGTGAACCCACGTATGGTCTCAGATTCGAGCCATGGGGCTGGACTCCAAATCCAGGTGCGCCGGACGCTGACTAGCGAGGACGGTGGGTTCCAACTGAATGTCGCGTTCGCTGTGGAGAAGGGAATCACGATTTTATTTGGACCGTCGGGGGCGGGAAAAACTACTTTGCTCGACTCCATCGCAGGGCTGGCCGATCCTGATCAAGGGAGGATCGCTGTTGGAGAGAGAGTGCTGTTTGATTCTGAGGAAGGAGTTAATCTCAGCCCAACGGAGAGAAGAATCGGTTACGTATTCCAGGATTTGGCGCTTTTTCTTCATCTGACGGTGGAGGCGAATGTTGCTTACGGTTTGGGAGGGCTGAAATCAGAAGAACGAAAGCAGCGAGTTGCGGGCGCGCTAGAAGCGCTAGACATTTCGGAGCTGCGCGCGCGGCGTCCGGCGGAACTTTCCGGAGGCGAACGCCAGCGGGTCGCATTGGCGCGGGCCCTCGTAACCCAGCCGTCGGTTTTGCTGTTGGATGAACCGCTGGCCGCTCTCGACATGCCGGTCAGGATGAAGATCGCGGAAGACCTGCGGAAGTCAATTCAGGCGCTGCCGATTCCGGTGTTGTACGTCACCCACAGCCGTGATGAAGTTTTCATGCTTGGCGAAAGAATGCTGATGCTGGAGCGCGGGAAGATTATCGCGGAGGGTACTCCTCACCAGGTGATGTCGGCGCCACGCAGCGAAACTGTTGCCCAATTGGCAGGATTTGAAAATGTGTTTGACGCAGAAGTGACCTCGATCCATGAAGAACGGGGAACGATGATGTGTAGGCTTGGCGCAGGCAAGGTTGAGTTGGAGACCCCCCTGGTGCGGGCGGAAGTCGGATCGAAACTGCGGGTGGGAATCAGCGCAGGAGATGTCTTGCTGGCGACGTCCGCGCCGGTTGGGTTAAGCGCCCGAAACATCTTGCCGGGTAAACTGCTTTCGCTATGGCAACGGGACATGATCGTCGTTGCCCGGGTGGATTGCGGAGTCGAGATAGCGGTTCACCTGACGCTGGCGGCGCGCGATTCGCTGCAACTCGCGCCCGGGCGACAGGTATGGCTGATCGTGAAGACGCACTCGTGCCATCTGCTGGGGTGAGCCTCGCCAATACAGATTGGTGGTGACGGTCGTTTGTCACGGGAAACGCCGCCCGAAATCTCAATGGACGACTGACCATAGCTTCGCCTCTTCTATCTTCTCCATTTCAATGAGCCCCACCCACTGTCCGCGCCGGTACTCGCGGTAAACCAGATTGCCACCCAATACCGAAGCGGCGACTTCCGGCGTCAGATCCACGTGGTAGCCGAAGTAGCGGGACTTCCATTCCTGCCATCTGTGCCAGCGGTCGAAAATTGTCGGGCCAGGCTGGTACTTAGTCGAGAAGACCAGCGCAACATCAAAGCGTGAGCGGGCGTCTGCGGCGGAGAGCACTTGTTCGGCGGAAAAGTCTTCGATCTTGACCACCTGCATCGGCTTTGGAACATAGCCGAGGTACGGCCGGGTAAGTTCGTCGCTGGCCGGCCACGCAGTGAGCACGCGCGCATTGGGATATCGCTGTTCGAGAAATCGTTCAGCATGTTGATGCAGACGGATGTAATCGCGATAGGCGAGATTGTCTTCAGGAGAGAATCCGTATGGCGGATTCGTGAAAAGCGCTGACACGAATGCCAGAGCGATAACCGCGATTACCGCCTTCCAGGCACGCAGACGGCGCCATATAGTCGAGACGCAAACTAAGATCACCAGCGGGACCACGGGAAGCATGTAGCGCGCCAGCACCGCGCCTCCGACGATCGACAGGCTCAATAGATAAACAATCGCGATCGCGAGTAACGCGAATTGCACCGGGATCGTGATTCGCGGACGCTCGCTGTGAATGTCTTTGATCGGAGGGAACATCATCGCGACCACGCACCCCAGAGTCAGGACGTAGAGATCGAGGTAGCCGAAGGTTTGCCAGAGGCGGAGAAGCAAGGCAAGCAATATTCGCAGGGGATGCAAAGTTGATTGCAGGTTGTAGCGAAAGAATTCGGGGTTGCCAAAGACGAATCCAGTGCGGGCGTAGTGGTATGCATACCAGAGTGCGAGGGGGATGGCGGGTGTTAATAGCCACGCGCTTCGGTAAGCCGATTCGCCGGGGAATATGAAAGATCCGGCTGAAACCGAGTTTTCGTTGGCGGTATCGCTGATGCGGCCCTGAAGGGCCGCTCTTCCACGGTTGCGAAAGGCTGACCGACCGGTCGCTGCTACAAGCTCCCACAAAACCAGCGCCAGCGGAATGAGGATCGCAGTTTCTTTGGCCAAGGCAGCTAGAGAGAACCATACGACCACGGGCGAGGACGCCCGCGCCCCCACGGCTCGGCTCACGACAGGCGCCCGCGCCTCCATACGTTTGCCACGGAAATACGCTTCCAGCCCCCAAAAGATAAATCCTGCGGCCGGCAGATCAACTTGCGCCAGAGAGCTCTGGGCGAAAAAGACGGGATAGATCGCAACCAGCAAAGCACTGCACCCAGCCACGGTCGAGTTAGCAACCGTCCGTGCCAAACGAAAGAATCCCAGCAAAGAGAATGCCGCCAGCAGCAGCATTGCGGTTCGAGTCACAACTTGACTCTGACCAAATATTTTCCAAGCCAGCGCGAGCCACGCCATCACCAGCGGAGGGTGGGCGTTTGATGGGGTGGAATAGGGAATCAACGAGCCAGAGAAAAGATCGCGGGCGGCAGGGATGTAATAGCCGGCTTCGTCCCAAAAATACGGAAGGCGGAGCAGGGGGCCGTGAAGCGCGATCAGGAAAACGGCGAAGAGCACAAACAATCCCACGGTCTTCGCCGGTTCGAGTTGTGCTTGGTTGGCCAGAGTTCAGTGTATGGGGCCGGGATTATGCACGTGCGGATCGAGTTTGATTTCGCCGAATGTGCTTTCGTAGTTGGTCACGTTCTGCTGCAGGATCGATGCCAGCGCCTTGGCCTGTTGCGGGCTTAGATAAACGCCTTGAAAGTTGCGCACTTCAACCTGATTCTCGGCTTGCTGCTGCATGGTGCCAAATACGAGAAAGAAGTCCCAAACGCTGACCCGCACTTGCACGCTGTTGGCGTAGGCTTCGCGATATTCAGCGGTATTAACCAGATTAAAATTCGGTTGGGTTGGTGTGATCATAAGCTACCAAGTTTAATGGGAAAGACTGCGAAAAGAAAATGGCGGAAGTAGAAATCCACTCCCGCCGTCCATATTGCTCAGCCACGAGGAGAACAATCAGACCGCAGCCGCTCCCCGTTCCTGGTTACGGATGCGAATCGCATCATCTATCTTGGAGAGGAAAATCTTGCCGTCGCCAATCTTGCCGGTGGCAGCTGCCTTGATCACTGCCTCAACCGCACCTTCGACGAGATTGTCGGCGAGAACCACCTCGACCTTGATTTTAGGTACCAAGTCGACGCTATATTCTCGGCCGCGATAATGCTCGGTGTGACCTTTTTGACGGCCATGGCCCCGCACCTCAGAGATCGTCATGCCCTCGGCGCCTAGTTCCGACAGCGCGTCTTTAACAGCCTCGAATTTGTTGGGCTGAATGATGGCTTCAAGTTTAGTCATGATTCTGAGTATTCCTCGCCGTCAATGAGAATAATGTCGTGTCCAGCGCCGCGCAAGGCAAACTTTTTTATGCAGTCCATAAGTTTCAGTCTGATTGAAGCAATGTTGATTTAGTATTGCGATGTTCTTGCGATCGACTACTAGCTCGTTTGAGGAATTCTTGCGATGAAGCTCGCCGGTTTCTTTATGTTGGTCGCTGGATGGTTCATTGTGCTTGCCTCGATGCCTTTGCTTGGGTCGATGAAATTGCTAACAATTTTCGTACTTGCCGGCCTGGGCGTGGAAGTCATCGGGCTGGTGCTGGTGGTGCGCTCTCATCTGATCGTGGAGGATGAAACGGGGTGACCAATCTACCTACGCCGACGCTTTCGGAAGGAGCATCGGTAGTTTGTGTTGTTTGTATTTTGCTCGTCCCATTGGCGGCTGGCGGGCTAGCGCTCATGAATGCGGGCCTCGGACGCTCTCGCGGGGCTGCGCACACCATGATCGCGTCCCTATGCATTCTTTCGGTCGCGGTGATCACCTATTTCGTGTGCGGTTTTGCTGTTCAAGGATTTGCGGAAGGGCCAAGCCATGTCCTGAACGAAGGTGGAAAGCAATGGGATTGGATCGGCGCTGGGCCATTTTTCTTTCGCAAGTTCGAGCTTGACGGCTCTCGTGAATCGCTGGTGGCGGTTTTCAGCATGCTGTGCGCCGGACTCGCAGCCCTTATCCCTCTAGGTGCGGCCGCGGAGCGCTGGCGATTGAGAGCGATGTGCGCCTCCACAGCATTGCTTGCCGGTTTTACGTTCCCGTTGTTCGCCCATTGGGTGCGGTTTGGCGGGTGGCTGGAACAAGTCGGCAGTAACTATGGATTGGGACACGGCCTTATCGACGTAGGCGGCTCGGGTTGGATTCAGGCTGCGGGAGGGCTGACCGCATTGAGTATTGTTTGGATTCTGGGTCCGCGGCGTGGCAAATATTCGTCGACCAAAATGCCCAATGCGATACCTGCGCATAACGCTGTGTTCGTAGTGTTTGGGGCTATGCTCTGCTGGCTAGGGTGGCTAGGTCTAAATTCGGCTGGAGCGATTCTGTTTGGCGGAGCGCTACCCGGACAGACTTTGCTGGAGATCGTCAATACCACTTTGGCCGCGGCGTCTGCCGGGCTTGCAGCCCTGGTAGTTACCGGTCTGCGATTTGGCAGGCCTGATGCTTCTCTTACCTGCAATGGATGGATTGGCGGTTTAGTGGCCAGCAGCGCGGGTTGCCTTTTTATTAAACCGGCCGAGGCAGTTGTGGTCGGAGCGATTGCTGGCGTTCTAGTGACCTACGCGGTCGAATGGTTGGAATTCGGATTAAAAGTGGACGATCCCGGGGGCTCGATTTCTGCCCACGCTGTGGGAGGAATCTGGGGACTACTGGCGGTGGGACTCTTCGCCCGTCTTCCCACCCTGTCAGGCAGCAACTCGGGGCAGTTCGTCGCGCAGTTAGTGGGCATCGCTACACTGCTTGGATTTGTTCTGCCAATTACCTATGGACTGAACCGGCTGTTGAACTGGTTCGTGCCATATCGCGTCAGCCTTGAAGGGGAACGGCAGGGAATGGATTTGCACGAACTAGGCGCGGATGCTTATCCGGAATTTGTCGTACACACAGAAGAATTCATTCAGCGATGAGCCAATCAGTGGCGGGCGACGTAGAGCAGTAAGCCGAAAACCACTATCGGTATCAAAGCCATGGCGACGTAAAAAAGAATCTGACGCGTTCGCGGCTTGCGGCGTACTTTCCAGTTGGTGAGTTCCTCGCGTTCGGCTACGCCGACCTGCTCTGGGTGTTGCAGATCAAGAGCGAATTCACGGGCGGACTGGTAACGCTTCCCTGGGTCGCGCTCGATGGTGCGATAGATGATCTCCTGAAGCTGGGGCGAAATCGACGGATCAATTTCACGCGGCGGCACCGGGTTGTTGAGCAAACGGTCGTTCATGATGGTGAACGCGTTCGATCCAGTAAACGGGACTTTGCCGGTCAGCATTTCGTAAAGCATGACTCCCAGGGAATAGATATCGCTGCGGGCGTCGCCGCGTTTTCCTTTGACTTGTTCCGGAGAGATGTAATCGGGCGTGCCCATGGTCTGGGTGAATTTTGCAAATGTGAGCCGTTTCGAGCCGACGTTGGCCGCGATGCCGAAATCGATCAGCTTAATCCGGTCTTGCGCGTCCACCATGATGTTTTCGGGTTTCAAATCACGATGGACGACGCCCTTGGAGTGGATATATTCGAGAGCGGAAGCGATCTGCAGCGCGATGTTGACAGCGCGTTCTGCAGAGAACTTCCTCTGCTCGTTCAAGATCTGGCGCAGAAGCCGGCCATCTACCCACTCCATTGCCATATAGAACTGGCTGTGGTCGCCGTTTGGGAAGACTTTCATCACGCCGGGATGATCGAGCTTTTCGCCAATTTCCTGTTCGCGCTGAAAGCGATCGTAGAAAACCGGGTCGGCTTCCATTTCCGGGTGGGGGATCTTGATGGCCACCGTTTGGCCGGTGCGTTCGTCGACGGCGCGGAAAATAGAGGCCATACCGCTTCGGGCAGCAACGTTTTCAATCGAGTAATGATCGAGCTTTTCGCCGGTGTGGAGTGCGGTCATTTTGAACGGACTATCGGCGATTGCTTGAAAGTTGGCCCGCCGTGTCGCCTAACAATTCTCTGCCTCACTCAATGATGCCAGAAGAGACGTAAAGAGTGTGTAAAAGCTGATTCCGCAGGCGAACCGCAAATTCCTCGCTGCTAAATCGATTCGGAATGACAGGGTATTAGGGAGGGTTAGCGAAGTTTATAGGGACGACCGCGGTACATGCCGATACGTTCAACGTTCTTGACTCGCAAGAGTTGCACGCTAATGTTATCTGCACCGTCTTTGTCCAGAGCTAAAGACACGAGCTGCTGCGCAGCTTGGGGCAGGCCGGGGAACTGGTTGGTGATAGCGGCGATTTCCTTCGCCGTGACGGATCCGTGCAGCCCATCGCTCGAGAGCAAAAGCAGATCGCCGGGAAAAACCTGATGGTCGCTAATTTCGGCGTTCACGAACATATTCGCGCCCAAAGACCGGTTGAGCAGGTGTCGCCTTTCGGATTCCGCCGCTTCTTCATGCGAAAGCAATCCCAGGCGCACTTGTTCCCCGACGAGGGTGTGGTCCTGGGTGAGGACGGTGGCAACTCCGCGCCGAATCAAATAGCAGCGGGAGTCGCCTACGTGAGCGATTGTGGCACGGTCGTAGCGCACGAGACACGCGACCAGAGTGGTACACATCGAACTGCCGCCGGGGGTCGCTGCAGCCGCTGTTTCATAGACTTTGAGGTTAGCGGCCTGGATTATTCGCGGCAGCAGCCCACTGGGAGATTCGCCAGCAGGCGCGGTCTTGAACGATGCGAGCACCGTCTCGACCGCGGTGCGGGAAGCGACTTCTCCTCTATCTTGCCCCCCCACTCCGTCAGCCAGGACGAAAAGCCAGCCGTGGGTTCGAGCCAGCTCTGGTTTCGCGGGAGCGGAATGGCCAACGTAATCCTCGTTGTGTGCGCGCACCTTTCCCGCGTCGGAAAGGGTGGCAAACTCAACGTCGAGCATGGAACTCCCGGAAAAGGTTTGGCCGCCAGGGCCGGCCATGGCGGTCTTGAATGGAACGCCTCTATGACTTTGTAGCATGATGCACTCACCAACGGATTTGAATCGGTACGTTGGTACGCGGTTGAGGGACCTGCTGTCGTTCGGACCAGCAGGTCCCTTGTTTTACGCTCCGCTAAGGCTTCGAAATAATTAAGCAGCCCCGGCTTGTTGCACGAGGGTTGTACGCCCTGCGGCCTTGCTGGCGCGCAGGAAATAAACGCCCCCGTAGATTCCCCAGACCAGCGCCACGCCCAGAGCGATCAGCGGCTCCAACTTGGTGCCATATCCCATGAATGGGCCGATGACGTAAAACGCCATGCATGCGAGATTCGCCAAAAGACCGAAGACCGGAATAAGCAAATGGCGCACGAGTTTAAATTTCGGATGCTTGTGATAGCAGACTATGCAGGTTATGCAACTCAGCATGTACAGCAGGAACGTGCCGAAGTTGGAAGCGAGGGTTGTGGTCAGGAACGTATTTGGGAGCGCCGCCATCTTGTCATGGGTGGTGTATCCGAAGCTAGACCAGAATCCATGCGGCAATGCGGCTATCGCTGAATCCGCAGGAGCGGCGGCATCACCGAAGAACACCACGACGGTAACGCAACCGATGATGGCCGAAATAATTGCCAGGGTCCAGATGGCGCGATGTGGGGTGAGATTGCGGGAATGTAACAGTCCCATCGAATCTGGCAGTTCTTTGTCCTTTCCCATTGCATAGGTCACGCGCGCTCCGGTGTTGATGCAGGAGAGTGTAGTGCCAATGAGGGCCAGGAAAACTGTCGAGGCCTCAGCCAACATGAATATTCGACCGCGCCCCGCGCCGAATAGTGCATCTCCGACAATGGTCATCATGTCACCGATGGGCGCCGCCGAGCCTCCGGCGAACGACATGGGATAGCCGCTGTTGAGAAAGTAATTGGCGGCGAAATATTCGAGCAGGTAACAGAAGCAGCCCTGGACCAGCAACGATGTGATGACGGCTATCGGCACATCGCGTTTAGCATTCTTGGCCTCGCCTCCCATCGAGGTGACGGACTCAAATCCGACCAGGATCAGAATCGCGATCGTAGCCTGTACAAACATCCATCCGAAGTTGTGCATGCCGAGCACCGACCGTGCGCTGGGGTGCGATACGAATGTGCCGCTCGCGTCTTTTTCGGGATAGCTAACATGATAGGGAAGCGGCTTGCCGGCGGCGTCGAGCTTGGGTTGCGGCGTGCCGTCTGCGCTGCGGACGATCGTGTCCGTCGCCTGGCCGTTTACTGTCGCAGTTGTGGTGGCGAATTCGTAGTTGTAGGCAGCGCTGGTTTGCGCGTCGAATTGATACGCAATGCTTCCGGGCGGGTGATTCACGCGATACCCAAGAGCTATTACCGTGAAGACCAGCAAGGCGCTGATCTGAATTACGTTGATGGCGATATTGACCGAAGTCGACCCATTCACGCCGCGGTGCGCAATGTAGGCGACGGCAAACGCGAACACGACTGCGACCGCCATCATGAACATCGGCCCGGGATTGGAAGCGCTCATGAAGTTCGGCCACAACGTCCCTACCAGGTAGCCTGAGATAACTCCGATAACGCCGACCATTACGCCCGGATATATCCAGTAGTAAAGGTGTGAGCCCCAGCCTACGATGAACTTCGCCAGCCGCGCATACGGCCACGCCTTTTCGTGATTAAGGAACGACTGTTCGGCGAAATAGTAGGAGCTTCCGGTCCCCGGATAGAGCTTTGCCATTTCCGCATAACAGACGGCAGTGGCGAGACAAAGCACGGTGGCGAACAGAATGCCCATCCACATTGCGGGTGCGGTTGCGCCTGCGGCAGCCTGTCCGGCGAAGGTGAGCCAGAGGAATGCGCCGGGAGCGATGAGTGCCATAGCGTTCATCGTCAATCCGGTTAGACCTAGAGTGGGTTTCATCTCAGCAGCGGGTGCGTCGGCCATTTAGTTTTTTCTCCTTGGAGTTTGAATCGAGGGATTCTGATCTAACTTCGGCGTCATCGACGTGGATGCTCCTCTTAAGTTGGTGCGGGCTGGCCTGAAAACCATCGTGGTCATGGCAGGAGTTTGCGCGCTCCAAGCCAACCCGCATATTGTTCAGCCCCTACACCGGCTGTCCCACGATACCCTCTAATGCATCGCGCCCTAACGCGTCAGAACATAAAACCTGCTTCAAGTACGCCGCGTGGTTGATTTGCGCTCTGACCCGATGTCCCGAAGCCCAAACCTGGGGTCATATTGGTGGCGTGAACGACCGCAAGGTCTCCGCGAAGGAAAAACGCATCTTTGCGATAGGTCGGCGTGACGGTGAGCGCAAAGGCCCCGCTGCCTGGACCATACATCAGGTTGACCGCGCCATTGCTGACGCTTCCTGTGCTCTTGATGTACTCAACCCTGGGCGCCAGCGAAAACCCATGCTTGAAGTTGTAAGTGGTCAGGAGCGCTCCTCCCTTGGTGCTTGCGCCCTGCGCTATTCCGATCTTCGCGTTGGTCGGCACATCGGTGTACTGGAAGTATGGCTGCACTACCCAATTTCCCTTGGTATAGGTGTAAATCACGTTGTAGATGTCTGAATTATTTAACGTCACTGGTGTCACCAGTGTGTTCTTCGCGTATGCTCCTGCATTGCCCATTCCTACAAACGACAAGCTGTTGGCGGCATTAAACGCGTACGTAAGCGAACCTGAAAGCCACGTATACCGGTTCGAGTAAAAACCATCGTTCCAGCTCAACGCGGCGGTCCATTTCTTGTATGTCTCGTTGAGTTGCACGCCTCGGTTGACCGCATTTTCCTGGTTCCAGAGCAGGCCCCGTTCGACGTTCATGTTTTCGAAGCTGAACGTATACTCGGCGCCGATCAAGGTGGGCAACGCGCCGATTTCTACGTTGAAATTGCCTTTGACAAACTTGGCATAACCCTGCGGAAACGGGCCGTAGATGTTCTTTATGGTGTCCGCAGTAGAGAGGAAGGGCACTCCGATAGCCGGCAAGTTGTACGCGCCGCCCTGCAAGTAGAACTGCCACCAGCCGCTGGTTTTCTGAACGAAGAGCTGAGCATTGCTAACGTCATAATGGGTCGCATTGTCACCGGCAACGTGATTTCCTTCCGACCACGCCATGCCGGTCAGAATGCCTGTAACCGCTAGTTTTCCGCCTTCGACCTCATGCGGTACCGCGGTCTGCAGCGGTCCTGACATCGACGGCATGGGCAGGGGCGCAGGGTCGGCCGGCTTAGGCGCGGCAGCTGTACTGTCCGTAGGAGCGGAAGTTGGCGCGCTCGGCGAATCCGAAGGAGCATTCTGCCCCAAAGACGGTAGGGTCACCAGCGATAGAAACAGGAATGAAAGAAACAGAACTTGTATGCGCAAAGTTAATCTCCTTGGCGAAGGCTTACTTGCTTATCGGCCTTTTTCGCGGATCCAAGCGTTTTTCACGGCTTTATCTTCAATGGCCCTACGCATGTTCCAGTTGTTGGGTGAGAAAGTATTGGCTAGCGCGCGGTGTGTCCAATTGATTGTTTTTTTTGGTGCGATTAGAGAAATTTTGAAAAAAGAAATCTATGGGGCGGATAAATAAAACTTTCACCGTGATGAAAACAAAAGCCTAGTTAGAACAACTAGAGTGCTATCGGCGGGGAGTTGCTAATTTGGGAGATTCGCTTTCTGAATAGAGACGAACGTTAAGGCGCAATCATTATTAAAGACTCAAACTCTATTGATGAAAAACCTTGTGACGAACATCGGGCCAGAATTCCTTCATAATGTTGAAGGCGGCATCAAGCGCGATCTGTTGCGACCATTTGTTCGCGGTATTTCCCAGTGAACGATCGACTGCAGGATAGTAAAGGTTGGAGATTCCGGCGGCCACTGCGTTTCCTGCCAACTCTGATGTATTGAAGTGATTGCGGCCGTCATCGCCGCGAGTGATGACCTCGCGGCTTAACGCGTACCCTGTCCGCCGCCAAAAACCGCCGGTTCCCTTCTCGAAATAGCGCGGGTCTTGGTGCAGCGCTATTGGAAACAAGGCCTCGCTCATCATGTTGCCGATGGCCTGATCGGCGAATGCGCCTCCATAGTATTTAGCGAAACCTTGCGCACCTTGTCCGAACGCATACTGCTTCTGCGCCATGGAGTCCGCGGCAAAGATCCCGGCCACTAGAAATGCTGTCGGATCAAAGGAGTCGTCAAAGGCCAGCTTCAGCTTCTGCTTCGGAGTAAGCGGCTTGAACTCCGCGCCACTCTCATCTTCCCGGTAGTTAGGGATCACCCAAAGGATGTGGTGTTTGCTGTACTCGCGCTGCTTACTTTTAGTCGCGGTCGCAGGCGCCGCGGACGAGGGCTGTGGTTGCGGGGTGTCGGGCAAGGTGGTCTGCGCGCTGGCACCAGTGCAGGTGGCCATCACCAAAGCCGCACATATCAAATGGATAGAAAACGACAAGTTTAGAGATCTGATGCCCGGAGTTTGGGCCTGTAGCTTTGGATGCGAGCCCGTTCCGATTTGCTCCAGTTATTGCAATGGACTGGGACCAAAAACCCTACCCTAAGTAAACCTTGTTTGGAATCAATGGATTGCGAGCGACTCAAAGGTAACCACGCAACCTTATGATTTGGTGGAGGTTACCTTAAATTACCATCGTGGTTCTATTCACTCTTGATTCATTGTTCATACCTGCCCTGAAACCTATAATTGACCCACTCTGGTAGGAATTCTCCGTCAGGCTCTGGGAAGGTAGGCGCAGGTGTGTGTTCTGCCTGCGGAGTACTGACCCGGTATGCGCAAAAGCCTGAAAATCGCGTTGATGACCGCTGCGATCGCTACCCTTCTTTCGCTCACGCCAAACTTGTCGGCGGCGAGTAATGCCACGATCATGGCATCCACCGACGATTCCGGCCACAAAGTGTATGTAAATGACAGCGTTGCCTCGAGTTCACGTCGCGGCAGTCAGCGCGAACTTAGTTCGGCGGCCGTGTCGGCGCCCACCTTCCGCTCGCAGCAGAACCGCTTAGTTTTCTGGAGCGCCACCGAGCACCAGTGGAAGACGGTGCCGCATGCCAATGTGCGGGCGGCGAGATCGGCGGCGGCCGAGGTCGACCAATACCTGGACAAGCCCCAATCTGAACAAAATTCTCCGTTGCGCCACGGGTTTACTCAGAAGGAGATCGACGACGCAATTAATAAAGCTGCCGATCGCCATGCCGTAGATCCGAACCTGGTGCGCGCGCTGGTAAAGGTTGAATCGAACTTTAACCCCAACGCGGTATCGCGCAAGGGAGCGATGGGATTGATGCAGCTCATGCCGCAAACCGCGCGGCAGATGAAGTTAACGAATCCATTCAATCCCGAAGAAAACATCGACGCGGGCGTCCGGCATTTAAAGGACCTGCTGGACAGTTATGGCGGTGATGTGCGCTTGAGCCTTGCCGCATATAACGCCGGGGCCGGGGCAGTGGCGCGGAGTGCGGGCATCCCGCATTATGCCGAGACGCGTAACTATGTGAAGCGCATCACCCAACTCTATGGTGGGAGCATGGGCAGTAATTATCTCTTCTCCGGCGCTTCGCGAGAGCCGGTCCGTGTGCAGCGCGACGTACGTGGGGTACTTTACATCAGCAACACCGACTGAGGCATCTTAAGGTAGGGTATTTGTTGTAGTAGTGCAGGACTGAAATCTCTCAGGGACTGACACTTGAAAAATATCGCTTCTAGCCGAAGCGTAAGGCACGCGTCCGGCTTTGCTGGTCGATCCGCTTTTGGTGTGTCGCAATTAAGATGGGCGGCATTCGCCTGCGTGCTGTTGTTCACTGCGCTGGCGCAGTCGGCAACTCATCGATCCCAGTCTTGGGCTGAAACTCAATTCAACAAAGCCGAATCGCAACGCGAAACCTTAAACGGACGATCCGCGCAAGCCCGCAATCGCCGGGAGTATCAGACCGTAATTGCCTCCTACCGTCGCATTGTTCTCGAAGCGCCCACTTCCAGTAAAGCGGACGGAAGTGCCTTTATTGTCGCGGAGCTCACTGCGGAAATGGGCCGACATTTCAAAGACGACATGGCGCTGTACTCAGCGGTCCGCGAGTACAAATTCCTCAGAAGGGAATATCCAGGTAGCAAGCATCGGGTTGTAGCCCTGCTGTCCATTGGCGAGATATATAAAAACGATTTGGGAGACGACGCCAACGCCCGCTCTACATTTGAAGACTTTCTCGGCCGGTATCAGCACAGCGATCTGGTGAAGGAGGCACGAGCAGAACTCGCGTCCTTGCAGCCGGCCCCGGATGATGACGACGACCAGGCGGCCGACAAGAATTCTGAAGGTGACCAGCGGACCGCAAATACCCACGAACCCACTGCGAAAGACACTTCTGACAATAAGACCGCGTCGCGATCTGGAACGTCCGAGAAGATTGTCCAAGTCAGTGCGATCAAGCACACATCCGAAGCGGACTACACCCGAATCACCATCAACCTTGAGCAGGACGTACGCTTCGAGTCGCAGCGTCTTGATCATCCCGACCGGGTATTCTTCGACTTGAAAAATGCGCGGCTGGCCTCCCGCTTATTAGGGTCAAGTGTGAACGTGGATGACGGCAGGGTCAAGAAGATCCGCATGGCGCAATACAAGCCGGAACGCGCGCGCATCGTGATCGAGACTGACGGTCGCGCCAGCTTTAACGCCTCATTGTTGTCGGATCCGCCACGGCTCGTGATTGAGGTTAAGGGCAATTCCGCCGCAAGCGAAACTGCTTGTGCCGATGCCGCTTCCAACGGCGACTGCGCCCACGATGAGGCTGACGGCAAACTAGTTCGCGCGGCGGAGAAGTCAACCAGTGTTCCTACGGGCGGTGAAAGTCTTGCTGCTCCGAAGAAAGTCATCGTCGAAGCCGACACGAATGACCCGCCGAGTGAAACGAATGACGAAGCCATCGACAAACCCTTAGTATCTGAGCGGTCCGCAAAGCTGACTGGATCTAAGCGTGGCAAAAGTCAGGTTGCGTTGGCCCGTCCAATGCGCGAGGCCCAGCCCACATCGGACGGCGACCGGTCATTAATCAGAACGCTGGGATTGAGGATCGGCAAGATCGTGATTGATCCCGGCCACGGTGGTCACGATACGGGCACCATAGGGCCGAACGGCCTCCTCGAAAAAGAGTTGGTGCTGGATGTGAGCCGGCGCCTGGGAAAGCTGCTGGCGGCAAGGCTCGGAGCGCAAGTTGTCTTTACCCGCCGCGATGATACTTTCATCCCGCTTGAGACCCGAACTTCCATCGCGAACCAGGAGCAGGCGGACCTGTTTGTTTCCGTGCATGCTAATTCCAGCCATGATCCGGACGCGCGGGGGGTGGAAACTTATTATCTGAATTTCACCTCATCGCCCGAGGCGCTGGAAGTCGCTGCCCGCGAAAATGCGGCCTCCGATAAATCCATCCACGAGTTGCAAGACCTGGTGAAGAAGATTGCACTCAAAGAGAAGATTGAGGAGTCGCGCGAGTTTGCGTCGGACGTACAAGGCGCGCTGCATACGGGTCTGGCCACTAAAAATCCCGGCGAGCGCAATCGCGGCGTGAAAAAGGCCCCCTTCGTAGTGCTAATCGGCGCTAACATGCCATCGATTTTGGCGGAGATCTCTTTCATCAGTAATCCCGGTGATGAGCGGCGTCTGCGGACTCCGGAGTATCGGCAACGCATTGCCGAGTCTCTCTACCACGGGATCTCGCGTTACGTGGACGGCTTGGGCGGCCTTAAGGTCGCCAGCCAGATGCAGAAATCCTCGGCCGACTAGGCCGTCCAGTGGAAACTTTCTCCCCTGCTCTGTAGTCTAACCATTGGGGTTTTCATGCCCCCAGCCTTCATGAGAGTACATCGATTCATTTCAATTTTTTGCGTTCAGCTATTGTTAGCAACTGCATGCTTCGCCGCCGGAACCGCAACTCCAACCCCAGTTCCTATTCTTCCGCGAGCATTTAGCGGCTGGCACCTTACAGCCGCTGCGCAAACCAGCAGTAATTCGGAATCCGCCGATCCCACGAATGCCGCGCTCTTGAAAGAGTACGGCTTCGCCGATTTTGCGGGCGGGACATACTCGCGCGCCGATGGGCGAAAGCTGAAGATCAAAGCGGCGCGGTTTGGGGATGCGAGTGGGGCCTATGGTGCGTTCACCTTCTACAAAATGCCTCAAATGTTAAACGAGAAAATTGGCGACCAGGGCGCGTCGCTGAACGAACGCGTTCTCTTCTATAGAGGGAACATTCTGGTGGACGCAGTTTTTCAACAGCTCTCTGCCATGTCAGCCGCGGAATTGCGCGAACTTGCTGAGGCGCTTCCCAGGCCCGGTGGATCTATCGCAAACTTGCCGGGGCTTCCCGCGTATCTGCCGAAGGAGTCGTACATAAAAAACACCGCGAAGTATGTGGTCGGCCCCCTGGCGCTGGAAGCCACGGGAGCGCCACTTCCAGTACAGTACGTAGATTTCAGCAAAGGTGCGGAAGTCGTGCTCGGAGGTTATAACCTTTCGGGAGCGCGCGCGACATTGATGCTGATCAGTTATCCCACGCCGCAGATCGCGGCCGCACAATTGAAGCAGATTGAATCGGCACAGCAAGCGCATCAGTTGGATTCGATCGTGACCGCAAAACGCACGGGACCGATTCTGGTCCTCGCGAGCGGACCGGTTTCCTCGGGTGACGCTAAGTCGCTGGTCTCTGACGTGAACTACGACGCCGATGTGACCTGGAACGAAAGAACAAACTTTACGCGTCGCGACAATGCGGCAAATCTGATTGTGGGCGTGATCCTGCTCGCGGCTATCGTGTGCGGTATTTCGATCGTCGCAGGAATCGCATTCGGCGGCTTCCGATTGGCGATAAAACGCCTACTGCCAGGCAAGATTTTTGATCGACCTGAGGACATCGAATTTATCTCCTTGCACTTGTCCGATAACGCTGAAAAGTCGGCCAAGCCGGACGTAAGTTCTTCAATCAATGTCAGTTGAAAGATATGGACAGGCTTTTTGTCTCAATTTGGAGCATTTCCGAGTTTCTAACAACCTTTATACAATGCATTGAAAACAAAAGATTTATTTATCAAAAGTTTCCTTGACACCCTAGTTTCTGACTCATAAGATTTCGCCAGAAAGTTTTGACGGCTTTTACCCTCCGTTGGAACTATTCTCCCTTAAAGAGAAGGTCACCCTGTTGCCGGGTGGCCTTTTTGTATGGGCTGGAAAGAAGATCGCAACCACGATTCGAGTTCGCGGCAATTCTCAACGCTGACTTTTTCTCAAGCTCGAACCGTCGATCTGTAACTCGCCGCCCAAGTCCTGTGGAATCGACCCTGCAACGCGTTTTCACCTCCGGTGCTCACGCCTGCTCTGGCCAGCTGTGCTGGATAGCTACTTTGAAGGAAAACCGCAGCCGGGTTGACGGAATCGAAAGAACGACTGGAAAGATAAAAACAGAGGAGGGTGTAATCATCATGAAGTTGCTATCAATAGGTGTGGTGGTGTTGTGTCTGGCCACGACTGGGTGGGCGGCAGACGAAGATTCCAAAAATGAAGGTGAACTGCAGAAAGCAGCAGAAGTAATTCAGCACATCAGTTCTTCCGCCCCGGACCAGGGCGTTCCGAACCAGGTTCTCGAAGGCGCGAAGTGCGTCGCTGTTATTCCGAAGCTGGTAAAAGGCGCATTCATTGTGGGCGGCGAACATGGAACCGGAGTGGCAACGTGCCGGACCAGCAATGGCAGCTGGAGCGCGCCAGCGCCATTTTCGGTGTCTGGAATTAGCTGGGGACCGCAAATCGGCGGCAAGAGCACTGATCTTGTGATGTTCATCATGAACGAGCAAGGCATGAACGATCTGCTTGCCGGACATGTGAAAGTCGGCGCTGATGTATCCGCTGCAGCCGGTCCAGTCGGACGCTCGGCTTCGGCTGACGCGGGCTACAAAGCGGGAATTCTGACGTACTCGGCGAGTAAGGGCGCCTTCATTGGTGCTTCGCTGAACGGCGCTGAGTTGCAGCAGGACGGTAAAGCTACCCGCGACTGGTATGGGAAAGACGTTCCTTTCCGCGACATTCTGTCTGGAACGGTAGAGGTACCGAATGCTGATGCGCGCGCGTTTGTTAGCGCCGTGCAGAGCGCGAAAGAATCTTCAACTCGTTAGGTAGAGGGCCTTGTACGGGCGGTTCGCCGGAACAGAAATGTTCAGGCGCCGCCCAATTTTTTTGTGGCGAACCCGCAGTCAGATATCGATCAGCACGTCGCCGTTTTCGGTTTTGACCGGATAAACGGCGAGCTTGGATTTCGGGTCGTCAGCCATCGCACCCGTCTTAAGGTCATACTCCCACCCGTGCCACGGGCAGACTATTTTGTTGCCGTCGATGAATCCCTGTCCAAGCGGACCGCCCATATGCAAGCAGACGTTATCCATAGCGCTGATGGTGCCATTAACGTTGGCGACGCAAATGACTTTGTCGCCGAGCTCGAACTCTTTCGCTTCTCCGTCGCCGGGAAGCTCCGATTGCGTGGTTAACTTGACGAAGGGCATTGGCAATCCTGAAGTGAGAGTCTAGGGTTGGTGCAAGCTTCGTGTCAATTTTCTAGCCGGCGCCGGTTTCCAGGTATTTCCAGAGTGGCGTACTTTGACGCTTTCAGAACACCTGGAGCGCATTTAGATTTGGAACTGCTACAGGCAAGCGTAGCGGCCCCTCCCCGTCGCTGCAAGGTAACGTCGGGGTTGGGCTACTTTTTTGATTTCCACGCTTGACTGTATCGAATAGTCTCCAACCAACCCCACCCCTCATTTGTGAGAAGCTAGATTTGGCATGGCCCAAGTCTCGTCTTCGGTTCAGAACGCAGCTCTATCAGATCGAGGCGGCTTGCCTGGTTGGTGGTCGAGAGTTCGTACCTCTTCTTTCTGGATGGTCGCAATCGCTCTGGCGCTTCGGTTGGCATACATTCTGATCGCTCACACCTACAAGTTCAAACCTGATCAAAATGATTTCGGATTCGGGTATGAAATGGGAAGGATCGGGCACGCCATCGCGACGGGACGCGGCTTCGCCGACCCATTCGGTCCGGCAACTGGACCCACCGCCTGGGAACCGCCACTCTATCCTTATTTGATTGCCGCTGTTTTTAAACTGAGCGGCATCTATACGCACGCTTCGGCATTCATTCTCCTGACCATCAACACTATTTTCTCCGCGTTGACGTGCATCCCGATTTTTCTAATCGCACGAAAATGCTTCAGCGAAAAAGTTGCGGTGTGGAGCGCATGGGGCTGGGCGCTCTTGCCCACGGTGATGTATTGGTCCACGCGATGGGTCTGGGAGACCAGTCTCGCGGCGTTTTTGCTGGCGGTCATTTTTTGGCTGGCATTGGAATTGGAAAATCTAGAGGGCGCAATGCCGTGGATCGCATTCGGTTTGCTCTGGGGAGTGGGGGTGCTGACCAATACTTCGTTAGTTACATTTCTACCGGCGTCCGGCTTGTGGGCGTGGTATCGCCGATGGAAAACAGGGAAGCGCTCTTTGGCCTGCGTGGGGTTGGCGGCGGTTTTCTTTGTTGCAACGATTGCGCCGTGGCTGGTGCGAAACTACGAAACCTTCGGCAAATTTATTTTTGTCCGCTCGAATTTCGGCGCTGAGCTTCGGCTCGGTAATGGGCCGGGTGCGGATGGCACGTGGATGTCTTACTTGCATCCGACGCAAAATGCGCTGGCGCTGAGGCAGTATGAGCAAATGGGTGAGGTTGCCTACGTTGCGGATCGCAAGCGCCAGGCCATGGATTTTATCCGCGCCGACTACGGGCGCTTTGCCTGGATCAGCTTCAAGCGGTTTGTTTATTACTGGGGTGGACGTCCGCGGTCGTCCGAAATGTCGGCGCTGGTGGATAATTCAGCGTTTCTTGCTTCTTCAATTCTTGCGTTCTGGGGACTCGGACGGGCGCTTCGTAAAAGTCAGCACGGGGCATGGTTATTTTTCTGGCTGATGCTCTGCTATCCCGCCATCTACTACTTCGTTTATCCACATTCGCGTTATCGCCATCCCATTGAACCCATGATGGCTATTCTGATCGCGTATGTGATTTCGGAAGCCGCCACGAGGGCGCGCCCGAACTTCGCCCATAAAGCCGCCTAACCATTCGCTCCCTCCTCCGTCTAACGACATCATGGAGGATGTTATGCAACGCAATCGACGGTTGGCCACCTGGACAGGCGCAATCCTAGGCGCATTTCTGGCGCTGATGCTGAACTCAGCTCTGGCCCATGCGCGGGACGACGACGGCGCGATTGTTACTGAGGAGTTTCATCATACTTATCCCTTAGCTGCGGATGGCCGTATCGATCTGCAGAACATTAATGGCGCGGTGCACATTACGGCGTGGGACCAGAATGAGGTTAAGGTGGACGCCGTGAAGAGCGCGCATAGCGATAAAGGACTGAAGGATACGGAAATTCGCGTCAATGCGAGCACGAATTCGATCTCAATCGAGACCCATTACGTCAAAGAAAACGACGGGTGGAGCGAGCACAATAACTTCGCATCGGTTGAATACACGTTGATGGTGCCGCGCAAGGCGAGATTGGATGAGATCAAGCTGATCAATGGCGCGCTCGAGGTGGCCGGAGTTCAGGGAGAGGTCCACGCATCGTGCGTTAACGGGCGGTTATCGGCGCGAGGACTTGGAGGAGAAGCTAGACTCGCAACCATCAATGGAAAGCTGGATGCGAATTTTGAACGTGCTGCAGCCCGAGTCGAATTGTCGTCGGTGAACGGCGGTATTGATTTGACTTTGCCATCAGACGCGAAGGCCAGCATCGAAGCCGACACGGTTCATGGTGGTATCGACAACGACTTCGGCCTGCACGCGAATGATCATCATTTCGTGGGACACGATCTGCGCGGGGAGTTGGGCGGTGGCGGCGCAGAGATTAGATTGAATAACGTAAATGGAACGATCGACATTCACCACGCCAGCGACGGGCGAAGCCTTAGCCCAGCAAAGGACACCGGAGAGAAGGAAGAAGGAAGCGTTTAGGATCTTGTCATGGTAATGCAAGGCCGGGAAGGGCACGAGTTTCACTCGTGCCGATAATATCTCACGAACCGGACGGCTTTAGCCGCTGAGGTTTTCCCGCGAACCGCAGATGCTTTCGATCCACAGGCTCCAGTCGCTGCGCGACTAAATGGCCGGACAAAATTTCCGTGTGTCAAGCGCAAGCATCAAAATCTGCTGACGGGCGGGACGCCCGTCTCCCCACGAGCGGTTCTCACCTCTCCACCGCCATCGCCACCGCGTTCCCTCCGCCCAGGCACAATGCGGCGATACCTCGGTGTACGTCGCGGCGGATCATTTCGTAGATGAGCGTCACCAGTACGCGCGCGCCACTCGCGCCAATGGGATGGCCGATGGCGACTGCGCCCCCGTTGACATTTACTTTGTTGGGATCGAGGCCGAGCTCGCGCATCACGCCCAGCGCTTGCACCGAGAACGCCTCGTTCAGTTCGTAGAGATCGACGTCTTCATTTTTCCATCCCGCCTTTTCCCAGATTTTGCGGACCGCGCCCACGGGCGCCATCATGACCCATTTGGGATCTACTCCGCTGGTGGCTTGAGCGACGATGCGGACCATCGGCTTCGCTCCCAGTTCTTTCGCCTTCGCGGCGCTGGTTACGACGACTGCAGCGGCGCCGTCGTTCACTCCCGGAGCATTGCCTGCCGTCACCGTTCCATCTTTTTTGAAAGCCGGTTTGAGCGATCTCAGAATTTCAATGGTCGTGTCTTCGCGCGGAGATTCGTCTTTATCAAAAATAACCGGCGCCGCGCCTTTCTTTTTTGTGGGAAGCTCGACAGGAACGACCTGCGATTTGAAGCGGCATTCTTTGATTGCGGAAACGGCTTTGCGATGCGAGTTCACTGCGAACTCATCCTGCTCTTCGCGCGTGATGCCATATTTTTCGGCAACGTTCTCGCCGGTGACGCCCATATGGTAATCGTTGTAAACATCCCACAGCCCATCGCGAATCATTGAGTCCACAATTTGAGAATCGCCGAGGCGCAATCCCTTGCGCGCTTGCGGAAGAAGATAAGGCGCGTTGGTCATGGATTCCATGCCGCCAGCTACAACTAAAGTGCTATCGCCAGTTTGAATGGCTTGCGATGCGAGAGCTATAGCTTTGAGTCCGGAGCCGCAAACTTTGTTTATAGTCATGGCACCCACCTCGGGAGACAATCCGCCGTAAATTGCGGCCTGCCGTGCAGGATTCTGACCGAGCCCAGCCGAGACGACGTTGCCCATAATGCATTCGTCGACCTGTGAAGGATCAATGCCAGCGCGCTTCACGGCTTCACGCACGACGATGGCGCCCAGTTGAGTTGCGCTGAGATCCGAGAGACTGCCTTGAAATTTTCCAACCGGTGTGCGGCACCCGGAGATGATTACGACTTGATCTGTAGCGGCCATTTGCATACTCCTGCGATGATATTCCTCATAAATTATAGTCTTGCGCGAACCAAACAACGAGTTACATCAGGCTGCTGCTGCCGAGTTTCAGCATTTCAGATGTTCGGAATTTGGCTCGCGGCGAAAACCGGAAATACATTACGCGGAATTGGGCGAGCGACATTTTTCTGCTTTAGCGTGACGCGCTTCATCAAAAAAATTCTCGCGATCACTCACTGTGACTTTCGTGCACCGACTCCGCCGCTCCGCACGCTTCATTTTTTGCTTGACTTCGCTTTTTATTGACTCTATACATTCAAACAGTCGCAACAAAAGACCGTTGCATCGATCCATGAACAATGGAAGGGAGAATAGTTAACATGGCAACCAAAAAGAAAGCAAAAAAGGCCACCAAGAAGAAACACTAATTGGGCCTGATGCAAAGTAGAAACCTGGGGACGCGAAAAGCGTCCCCAAAGTTTTTGTGGCTAAAGTTTTTGGAGCTAGTTTTGTTCGGTGGCGGCGACGGCGAGCAATTCCGGAATTCGCTTTTCAGTTTTCGGGCACAGACTGCGGTAAGAACACCACGTGCAGTGAAATCCGGCCTTCGGTTCGAACTTCCCATCGGCAATTTTTTCTGCAATGTCTTCCACGTGCAAGCGCGCCTCGTCCAGTTGAATGTCGCTCCGCTGCGTGCTCACGACGGAGTTGCCGTCGAGATTGTGAAAGACCAGCCGCTCACTGTGATATCCCCAGGTTTCGCGCGCAGCCAGCGCATAGAGAGACAGTTGCAGGCTATCGTCAGCGTCTTCTTGTGACCTCGGCCTTCCAGTCTTGTAATCGGTGATGACAACGGTGCCATCGGCAACGCGATCAATGCGGTCAATCCGGCCTACCAGCGTTGTGGGACCGATCTTCACGCTGAATCGTTCTTCGGTGTGCAGGACCTCGGTTTTCGCTGGAGTTGAGGCTGCGATGAAGGCCCGCAGTTCTGCAATTCCTTTCTGCTCGTAAAGCTCACGCTGATAATGGTCGGAGAATCCAGCATTCGCGATTTCTGTACGAAACAAGTCAAGCAGTTCCGGCTCCGATAGAGCGCGTTCCCACCGCACCGAGTCGTAGTAGGTGAGCAGCACGCGATGTATGCATGCGCCATACTGCAATGCGGCCGAGGCCTCAGCGGGAATTCGCCACTCGCGTTCCAGCTTGAATTGCAAGGGGCAGGTTTCGTAGTGCTGAATCGAACTTGCGCTCAACGACGCCGAGAGATCCGTGGCCGGGGACAGCGCGACCCACTCCTCCAGTCGCGATGAAGGCCCTTGCGCGGCGGCAAAAATATCGGTCTGGAATTCACGACAGGTGCGATGGGTCAGCCAGCCTTTCAACTCGCGATTCTTCAGCATCTCACGCATGAAGCCGGGCGGCGTCTTGTCGGTTTGCCCTCGTCCAAATTGTCCATAAATGTTTAATGTGTCGCGAGCGCGGGTCATCGCTACATAGAACAAGCGCCGCTCTTCCTGTTCGCAAACCATCTTCTCGTCTGTGTCGGCCAGTCCCGAGTTGCGAAGCTCCGCCGGGATATCAATCAGCGACTCGCGGTAATAATTGGGAAAGCTGCCCTTGGTGGCGCGCAGAATAAAGACGTGGTCGAACTCCAATCCTTTGGCGGCGTGCGCGGTCATTAGCTTTACGGCATTTTGTTCCTCCGCTGCAGGTAGACAAATGGTTCCTCGGGCTTCGCGAAAATAATCCAGATATTCGAGGAACTCGCCCGGTTCGCCGGTCTTAGTAATGGGAGACGTCTCCCATTGGTTTGAAAATCTCAAGAGGGCATCGACCGCCTGCCCGCGAGGAATCTGAAAAATACGCACTAGCGCCAGCAGGACCGCGTAGACTTTGTTGCCCGAAGTTTCGCTTCGCGCTTGTCTCACAGTGTGGATGAGGGCGTCGCCGCCTTTCACACGAGACAACACCAACGCCATGGTTGCCGTGGCATCGCGAGGGAGAGCCTTGATCGCGCTGCGCAATTCAGTCGGCTCGATAGAAAACTGCCGTAGCGCTGACACTCTGAACAGGGCTGCGCTGTCCGCGTCAGAAACCGTGGAGCCCAGGCAGGCGAGCAGGTCGCGAACCTCCGGCGTATCGAGAACGTCGAGGCCCTCAATCGAAAACGGAATGTTGTTTCTGGCGAGTTCGGCCGCGACCTCATCCCGATGAATGTGCGTGCGATAAAGGACGGCAATGTTCTTCCACTCGCAGCGCGACTGCCGACGTCGCTCGATCATGGTGGAGACGAGATCAGTTGCCTCCATGAAATTGCCGGTCACCAGCACGGCCTGCACCGGAAGTCGCTTGTCAGCCTTGATGGGATCCTGTTCGTCGCGCGCCGAAATCAGTGGAGTTCGGTGATATGTGCCCGCTCCTGAGTGCAATGAGAATTGGGGATTCTGGGCGATGATTGCATGGGCGCATTTGAGAATCGGAGTCGTGGAGCGGCGGTTCTTGTTCAGCACTACCAACTTCGAATCGGCGAATTGCCTCTGAAAGAGCTCGAACGCCCCGCTGGATGCACCACGAAAACGATAGATACCCTGATCGGGATCGCCGACCGCAAAAATGTTCTGGCCGCTGCCAGCCAGCTGCTGCAAAATTTTGATCTGCGCAAAGTTTGCGTCCTGGAACTCGTCTACAAGTATGAATTTGGCGCGGGCTCGTTCGCTTTCCAACAAAGCCGGATCTTCAGAAAGAAGTTCATGGGCGCGCAGGATCATGTGGCCGAAGGTGCCGAAGTTATTCTCCCGAAGCATGCGCTCGACCGTCTCAAAGACGAAAGCGATTTCGTGGCAGCGCCCGCGGACTTCTTCGTCAGTGAGCTCTTTGGCTTTTTTGGATTTTCCGACGCGAGGCACCGGCAGTTCGCCGCGATCGATGCGTTCAACATAAGCGCGATACTGTGCCGGCCCGACCAGTTCATCCTGACAGCGGCGCATAAATTCCAGCAGGTCTTTGAGGAACTCTCCGATGCTGGCGGCGCGAACGTAGTAATTCAGCTTTAGTTCGCGAATGTTGCGGCGCAGAAAAATCCACAACTGCGGGTCATCGAGCACCTCGAAATCTCGGCCGCAGCGCTTGAGCAATTCGTTGCAGTAAGCATGGAACGTTCCAACCTGCAGGCCTTTAGCATTGACGCCGCGCAATTCGGCCCCTACCCGATCGCACATCTCATTGGCGGCGTTGTTGGTATAAGTTAAGGCGAGGATTTCTTCTGGCCGAGCATGGCCTCCGCGAATAAGATTGGCGATGCGGCGGATGAGGACGGTAGTCTTGCCGGTACCCGCGCCTGCGAGCACCAGCATAGGACCGCTTACGTGTTCGATGGCGTCGCGCTGCTGCGGATCAGGTTGGAATTTGGAACTGGAAGCACCCTTGGAAACAGCCATTGAGGAGGAGAATAGCAGAGTTGGCGGGAGTGGAAAATGAGGTCGCGACTAAAGTCGCGTGGTCTTTGAACGCGACAATGGCAGGGCGGAAGCCGGGCCTCCCGAATGTCTTATTGCAAGATGGATCGGGCGACCGCGACTGCCGCAATCACCGCCGTTTCCGCTCGCAGAATCGTGTTGCCCAGAGACGCCGATTTCCATCCGGTTTCACGAAGCGCCGCGAGCTCCTGCTCCTTCCAACCGCCTTCCGGGCCAAAGGCCAGCAGGACTGACTTCGCATCCGGGGAAAGCACATCTTTCAGTGTCACTTGCCGCTCCACCTCGGACAGGACGATCCTCATCTCGCCGGTCATGGCCAATATTTCCTTGAACGTGATGGGTTCTGCGATCTCCGGTATCGAAGGTCGGCGCGATTGTTCTGCTGCTTGGTGCATCAGCCGCCGCCAGCGCTCGACACGTTTGGCTGTTGCCTCTGCAAGATGTTTCTCGGTTCGCCCAGCGATAACCGGGACGATTCGCGCAACTCCTAACTCAGTGCATTTTTCAATCGCCCATTCCATGCGATCGAATTTGAAGATCGAAATCGCGACCGTGAGTTGGGCTGGTTCAGATTGCGCAATTGTTTCACCCAACTCAAATTCCACGCGATCCGGACGCACGCTTATCACCATGCCGCAGCGGACTTCAGGGCCGGTGGCGATATCGAACTCCTGGCCAACTTGGGCGCGCAACACCTGCGCGAGATGGCGCGCGTGATCACCAGTGAGGACGGCGCGGTTTCCGGAGACCTCATCAGCAATCCAGCGGCGGCGAGTCATTTTTCTCCTGGCAAGTTCGAAACTCGGAATACAATAATCTTGGCAATCGGGAGTGGATCATGACGTTTAATAGGTGCAAGCCCTGGATACTCGGTGTGGCAGTCATACTTGGGGCTGGCCTTGCATGCGTCGCACAAAATTCGACCGCATCTGACGCATCTCCGACCGTCATCTTCCACGCAGAAACTCATCAAGTGCTTTTGGATGTTGTGATCGCCGATCACGACGGTCATTTTGTTCCCGGACTCAAACCAGCGGATTTTACTATTCTTGAAGATGGCAAGCCGCAAAAAATTGTGGCGTTTGCTGTTCATGCGGTCCCAGCGACTCCCCCACCTCCGGCCTCGCCGATCGAGCTTCCGCCAAACCAATACACCAATTATCAGATTGCCGATCCCCAACGTCCCATTACTGTGGTGTTGATGGATGTACTCAATACGCAGGTGCAGGACCAGGCAGACACTCGCAAACAGATGATCGAATTCCTGAAGGCGTTACCTTCCGGGCAGCGCGTGGCGTTGTTTGCTTTGGGCACGCGGTTGCGAATGATTCAGGGGTTCACGGGGAATTCCGATACCTTGGTCGCCGCTGCCAAGTTGCTGCTGCGAAATTCTTCCCCATTGATGACCAGTGAAGCAGACCGGCAATCGGCCGAAATAACTGTCTCCAATTTGGCAAACGTTGCCGGGCCGGGAGGTGGGGGAGGTGGGCAAGGTGGAGCAACGATAAATACGGCAGCGATCACGGCGCCGATAGTGGGGGGTATTCAACGGGCGCTCGTGTCTGAGCAGAATTATCAGCAAACCGATCGGATGGATCTAACCCTGACGGCGCTACGAGGCCTGGCGCGTGCGGTTTCCGCATATCCAGGCCGAAAGAACTTATTATGGCTTTCAGCGGAGTTCCCGGTGCGTTTCGGGCCGAATTTCACCCCATTAAATGTCGCCTCGCAACAAGCTCAGACGCAGCTGAGCGATAATGCGCGACTCGCGGATCTTCACGTTGAAGCGCCCCCGATTCAAGAAACTGCGGCGCTGTTGACGGCCTCGCAAATCGCTGTTTATCCGATCGATATTCGCGGCACTATCAGCCCCGGCACCGGAATCGACCTTGGTCAAGGAGCTATATACGGTGATTCCGGAACGGTTGGTAATTTTCATGATCGCTTTTCCCAACGCCAGACCACGATGGAATGGGACGACCACGAGGCGATGAACGATATCGCTCGCGAGACTGGCGGTAAAGCTTTTTACGGCAGTAACGATATTAAAGCCGCTCTTTCTGCGAGCATGAATGAAGGGGAGAATTACTACACCCTGGCGTATACACCTGAGAACCACAAATGGGATGGAAAATATCGGAAGCTGGAGGTGAAAACTACTCAGGGCGGCGCCAAGCTGACTTACCGGCGCGGCTACTACGCGGTCGCCAATCCGGACGCAGTTAAAGGTAAAGTCGTCGACGATCAGATTGCGCTGCTGTTCGCGACCGCAATGCATCCCGAAGCGCCGACATCAACCATGGTCTTGTTGAAGGTGCAAGTGCTACCTCCGGATGCAACTCACAAGACAGTGCGCATCGACTATGCCATCAATCCTCAGGATGTGATTTTTGGTGACACTCCAGACAAACTCAAGCACGTGGCCCTCGATCTGATGGCCGTTGCCTGGGACAAGGATGGCAAGAGCGGTGGAGAGAGTTCCGACAAAATTGATTCGTCGGTGTCGATCAGCAGTTATCAAAATGCGATGCGCTCCTACATCCCCGGGCATCAGGAACTCGAGGTAAGGCCCGGGACCTATACTTTGCGTTTAGGCGTTGTCGACAGAAATAGTCGCAGGATCGGGACTGTCGACGTTCCGTTAACCGTGACGGCAGAGCAAGCGCAAACGCGATAGAGACTCATGCGGCCAGTCAACTGTAGAATGCAATCAGGCCAATCCTGGCCCGGGGTGAGAAATGTATCCGGAAATTATGGTTGTTCCCATGCGCGAAGAGCTTACACGCCTGGGGATTGAAGAGTTGAAGACGGCAAATGACGTAGACAGCAAATTACAGGCGCCGCAGGGGACTACTCTGGTAGTCGTGAATTCGATCTGCGGTTGTGCCGCGGGACGCCTACGGCCCGCCGTACGTGCGGCTTTTCAGAACTCGTCGCGTCCTGATCGGGCTTTCAGCGTTTTTGCCGGCCAGGATCTCGAAGCCACAGAGCGGGCGCGCTCTTACTTTACCGGATACCCGCCGTCCTCTCCGTCGTTGGCGTTGTTCAGAGAAGGTAAGCTCGTCCACATGATGCAACGCAGCGACATTGAGCATCGCGATGCCGCCGATATCGCAAACGAGTTGAAGCGCGTTTTCGATGAACACTGCGCTGCTGCCGCCCGGCAGTAGCCCGCAAATCCAAGCATAACGGTCACTGGCGAGCGCTTCTCGCGGGCGGCGCGCTTCGCCATGACTTTTCTCGAAATCCTGCATACTTTCGCCGTATTACTTCCGTGCCTCCAACCCCGGACTCGCTATCGGTCGCTGAGCTTTTTTGCTGTAGAGTCAGTGATATACAGCGAAACGGGTTCTCCCATCGTCATGATGAGCGGCTTCAGCGAGACAAAGAAAACTTTGCTTGCGCAGTGGTCTAGCAGGCATTCCTATTGGTTCTTGATGGGAATCACGCTGCTCTGTCTGCTTCCTTTCTCCGGCCGCGCTTTCCACGTCGATGATCCTCTGTTTGTGTGGTCGGGCCAGCAGATCGCGAAGCATCCACTCGATCCTTATGGATTCCAGGTGGTCTGGGACAACTATTCTGAACCTATGTCGGAGGTTACGAAGAACCCACCGTTGGCCTGTTACTACGCGGCGGCGATAGGATCCGTAGCAGGTTGGTCAGAGCGGGCGCTTCACCTGGGATTTCTACTGCCCGCGCTTGGGCTTGTTTTGGGAACATATCGCTTAAGCATGCGGTTCACACGGTTGCCGCTGATCGCGACCGTTGCGGCGCTGTTGACACCAGGAGTGCTGGTTTCTGCCAGCAGCGTGATGTGTGACGTCATGATGCTGGCGTTTTGGATTTGGGCTGCAGTTTTCTGGATAGAAGGTTTGGACGATGGCAAGCGGTCCTACCTGATTACATCGAGCCTGCTGCTAACCTTTGCCGCCCTCACCAAGTATTTTGGCGTTTGTCTGTTGCCGCTGCTACTGGCGTATTCAATTGCTCGTAAGCGCCGGTTAGGATGGTGGGCCTTGTATTTTCTGGTACCGATTGTTCTGCTTGCTGCGTACCAGCTGTGGACGTCGGTACTCTATGGGCACGCGATGTTTTCCGACGCTTTTAATTTTGCTCACGTTGAACAAGCTGTTAATGGCAAACCGTCGTTCCCTGCTAGCGCGTTTGTGGGCGCCAGCTTCGTTGGCGGATGCACCTTATCAGCGCTGTTTTTCTCCGCCTTTGTTTTGAGCTGGAAGAAACTGAGTGTTGCCCTGTTTGTAAGCGCAGTTTGCGCTATTATGCTGGCCCGAGGCTGGGTAGACTTGGGCCACTATGATGTGGTGGTGCGCGAGTGTTTCCGTTCGGGTTGGATCACGCCTGGCATTCAACTTACCGTCGCGATTTTTACTGGGGTTGTCGTTTTCTTCCTTGGTATTGCAGAACTTAGGCAATGGAAGAACTCTGATTCGCTGTTTCTTGGGCTGTGGCTCATCGGGACGTTCATATTCGCGGGGTTCCTTAATTGGAGCGTGAACGGCAGATCAGTGTTACCGCTGATCCCCGCGGCCGGAATTCTGTTGGCACGGCGTTTGGATAAGCTCCACTTTGACCCGACTTGGGGACATCAGAGGAAAGTTGCCCTCGCGCTAGCGCTCTCAGGAGTGATTTCACTATGGGTGACGAAAGCGGATTCCGATTGGGCGAACTCGGCGCGGCAAGCTTCGCAGATCATTCAACAGCAAATTGACAAAGGGACTCATGCGGTTTGGTTTACCGGACATTGGGGATTTCAATACTATGTGCAACTCTGGGGTGCGCGACCGATGGACTTCCTTAGGTCCGACACCAGCGCGGGCGACGTGCTGATCGTTCCGGAGAGCAACGCTGTTTCCTATGTGCTCCCATCCCCCCAATTTGTGGCCACCTCCGGATTGCTCCGTATTAATCTTCAGCAACCCCTGTCGACTATGCGATGGCGCGAGGGCGCTGGATTCTACTCGTCGTTCTATGGATTTTTGCCGTTCGCATTTGGAAGACCGGCCACGGAGCAGTATTACGTGCTGCGACTCGCAAGCCATTGGGACGCGCACATCACAAGGACCGCACAAGACTGAGGCCTATGGACCAGGAACAAGTTGCCGTCGTCACGGAAGAACAAAACGAAATTGTTGAGCAGGCTGCGGCGAAACCGTCGCTGCAGCATGTTTACCTCGCTTACGCGCTGCTCGCGCTGGTTATGTTGTTGACGTGCGCGATTCGTTTTCATCTTCGCACCATACCCTTGGAGCGCGACGAAGGAGAGTATGCCTACTCTGGTCAGCTGATGTTGCAGGGGCTGCCGCCGTACAAGCTCGCCTACAACATGAAGCTGCCCGGAACTTACGCCGCCTACGCGTTGATTATGGCGGTGTTTGGTCAGACTACGGAAGGAATCCGTATGGGCGTACTGGTTGTAAACCTGGCCGCCATTTTCCTGGTCTTCTTGCTGGCTCGACGCTTTGGCGGTCCGAATGTCGGGGTTATGGCCGCAGCAAGTTACGCGCTACTTTCGGTTAGTCCGTCGGTCTTGGGCTTCTGTGGTCATGCGACGCACTTCGTGATACTGGCGGCGCTTGGCGGAATTCTCCTGCTTTTGAAGGCGATCGAACAGGATAGGAAGTCCCTATTCTTCTGCAGTGGAGTCTTGCTTGGGGTCGGTTATGTCATGAAGCAACCGGGGGCGGTTTTTGTGCTCTTCGGGGCCCTCTATTTTTTGAGAACGCAATACCGACCAGGTGTTAAATGGCGCGCACTGGCCGAACCCATGGGGTTCTACTCTTTAGGCGCCGCGCTTCCGTTCCTTATTACGTGCTTGCTGTTATGGCGCGCTGGTGTGTTCAACACGTTTTGGTTTTGGACTGTTTCCTACGCGTCACAATATGCCAGCAATAACGGCTTAACATTGGGCTTTTATTATTGTTATCTCATATTTAGCCGAATTCTGATGTCCTCTATGGGGATATGGCTCATCGCGGGGCTCGGAGTCGTCGCCGTGTGCTTGGACCGCCGGTCAACCCAGCGCTCTCAATTCCTCCTCGGTTTCCTTGTATTTTCTTTCCTGGCGGTCTGCCCGACTCTGGCCTTCCGGCCTCACTATTTCATTCTCACGCTTCCCGTGGTCTCAGTTCTGGCGGGAGTCGCTGTCAGCGGCGCCGCGAATCGACTTAAGGCGTTAACCGAAAAAAGAAGCTTGCGATACGCACCTTACCTGCTGTTTGTGCTTGCGCTGGCTGGTTGTTTCTATAAGCAACGAGACTTTTTCCTGGAAACAGATCCGAATGCGGCGTGTCGCTCCGTGTATCTTTTAGAACCCTTCCCAGAAGCGGTGCCGGTTGCTGACTACATTCGCCAGCACACCCCGGAAGGCTCCACAATCGCGGTGCTTGGCTCAGAGCCTGAGATTTATTTCTATGCGCACCGGCATTCTGCCACCGGTTACATCTATACATTTGGGCTAATGGAAAACCAGAAATATGCCTTAAAAATGCAAGAACAGATGATCACCGAGATCCAGGCAGCCCGCCCCGAAACTCTGGTGTTTGTGAACCTTTACACCTCATGGGACCCGAATCGAAACACTAAAGAGCTCATTTACGAATGGGCTCGCAGATATATTCAAGACCACTATGCGATTACCGGGGTTGTGGATGTTCCGATGACGAAAACGAACTATCGGTGGGGCAGTGAAGCAAAAAACTACACACCGAAACCGTACTTCGCGATCATGGTCTTCACCCGAAAGGCTTCCTGATTCGAGCAGAATTCAAGATGAGGCGCTGTCCGCTTTCGCTGAATCCATTTATTTTTCTTTGCGGTTGAATTCTGCGGTGGTCGCGTCCACATCCACCACCAGCTTGGCGTCGTTTCTGCTGGCGCCATAAATAACGTGCCACAGCAGATGGTTTTCGCCGGGTTCCCATTCGAGCAAAAACGTAACGGGAGTGCCCGTAATCTTGTCGCCGCCATGCTTCTGGGACACTTCGTAAGCCTTATCGGAATCAATTTTTAGAAAATTTACGTCGAAAGTGTTCCCCGGCGTATAACTGTCAGGGGAGCCCGGAGTGACTCCGCGCGAGGGGGCATCGGTCGAGTCCACTCCAGACCACACATACTGCCGAGAGCTGTGCTGGGCGGCGGAGGCAAACGCGGCCCGCCAGACGGTAGCTTTGCCATCTGTGCCTTTGGCATCGCCGAAAACCTGTGACTGCAGTTGATACGGCCGGGCATCGCTGGCCCATCCGCGGGCGGCCACGTACAATTTCTGAAATCCAGTGCGCCCGGTGACGGACTCTGGCGGTTGTTTTTGCTCCTGCTGGGCCGGCTGCGATGTGCAGCCAGAAACCATCGCCAGAGACAGCAAAATTAAACCGAGCCTCTTCATAGGGCGCCCCTTTGTCGAAAGAGAAATTTTGCGACTGAAATTGCTGCAAAGCATTCTACTAGACGTGACCTCACGACTCTCTGATTTGCGAAACCAGCTGGCAGAAGCCATCGACGGTATGACTGCCGAAGATTTGGCGCGCCATCCCGAAGGCAAATGGAGTTCAGCGGAAATATTGGACCACCTGAACCAGACCTACCGCGGCACGGTTAAAAACTGCGAGCGCTGCCTGGCGGCGGGGAAATCCGGTGCGAGCGTCGATCGAAACAGTATGCGCTGGCAGCGCCGTGTAGTCATCTGGCTTGGATATGTTCCTTCCGGCCGCAAATCGCCCGTGTCCGCTTTGCCTCGGGGTACACCGATCCCGCAATTGACGTCGGAGATTTTCGAAAACATCTCTCGCATGGAGAGAGTAATCGCCGAATGTGACGCCCAATTCGGACGGGGTAAGTCGATTGCCGAGCATCCTATGCTTGGACCCCTGACCGCCCGCGAATGGCGAAAATTTCATTGGGTGCATGGCAGACACCACGTCCGCCAGATTATCAGGCTGAAGAACGCTCGCTGAAACCTATTCGGCTACGGAAGCCGGTACACCGGCTTTGCGCGCCTGTTCCTGCAGATCGCTAAGTTGGGTTTTCGCCTGGTCCAAAGCTTTCTGTTTTTCGGCCAGCCCTTGCCCATATTTTTGGGTCTCCGGCCAGACACTTACTTGTGCCAACGTTGAGTTGTGCTGATAATCGTTCAAGTCACGCGCAAGCTGGTCAACTTTTTTCTTCTGGTCAGCGATCCTTGCTTTCCATGCGTCGAAAGCTTTTTGCCGCTCCTCGAGTGACTGGCCAGGTTTGACCTCGGCAATCTTTTTGTCGGTTGCTTTATCTCCGGCTTTAGAATCGGCAGCAGGCTTATCGCTAGATTTGGCGTCCGCGGCCTTTCCGTCCGGCTGGTCCCCGGTCTTAGCATCGGCAGTCTTCACGTCCGGCTGGGTAGTATTTTGGTCGTTCTTGCTCGCGTCCGCGACGGTCTGGGGCGCGGAGCCCACTACGCTGATGGTAGTAGCAGACGGGATGGTATCGTTGTCATAAACTTTCGCAGGAGCTTTTGTTGCCTGGGGCTTATTCTGCCTGACGGAGCGCGCGTAGTCGCCAAGCGACGGAGTTGACGTTTGGGCGCTCGATGCTGCGCTTAAGGCGATCGTCAAGCACACCGCGGCTGTTGAACAAAAAAATAGTCGTTTCATGATTTTCTCCATTCCAGATTTACCCCCAGTACCAGTGCAGAATCCTCTGACCAAATAAGAATGCTCCCAATCCCATGCTGCCGAGAAAAACTCCGAACGGCATCTGATAACGCCGCAATGCTACCAGTGCCGACGCCCATGCCCGTTTGCGGGCGACAGAATCCGTCTCGTGAAACGCACGCTTACGGCGCTGGGTCCGCTTGATCCACACCGCGAGCATCGTCCACAAACCGAAAGCTGAGCCCGCCAGCGATCCGGCAAAAATCGTAAAGATGGTGAGTCGAAGCCCGACGAAAGATCCGATCATTGCCATGAGCTTCACATCGCCGAAGCCCATTCCTTCGACTCCGCGTGCGCGCAGATAAATGGCGCCCGCGCCATACAAGAACGATGCCCCAACGACAGCTCCCAGCGCAGAATCCATCATCGAGAACAACCTGCTCGAAATATTCGGGCTGACAGGAATTTGCAAAGATCCGGGCAGCAGAATTGAAAGCAGATCATTCACCGGGACAAACCAGCTGAAAATTAATCCGATAACCAAACCAGTCAATGTCAGTTTGTCGGGCAATAGATGAGTTTCTGCGTCAGTGAAAATCAGTCCCAGTAAAAGGAAACCAAAAATTGCGCACTTGAGCGTTGCCAGGCTTAATCCGAAATTCGAGTAACACAGAAGGAACATGCCAGCCGTCAATAGTTCAACTATTAAATAGCGCGGAGTAATGCGCGCAGAACAATTGCGGCAACGCCCGCGCAGAACCAACCAGCTGAAGACGGGAATATTGTCATAAAACGGAATTGCCTTCCCGCAATCGGGACACGCGGAACCCGGCCGCACCACCGATAACCCTCGCGGCATGCGGTAGATGCATACGTTCAGAAAGCTGCCGAAAATCAGCCCGAACGCGAAAACTATCGCTGAAATGAGTATCTCCAACCGTCTCCAAATCCTGTCGCCCGAAGGCGGAATAAAAGCGATTTGGCCTGATTATATGCGGTCGGGCGAGAGGACCATTGGGTACAGAAGGCAATGTACCTCGGGACAATTGACGTATAGGGTATGGGGCTAAGCCGCTCGTGAGCTTGCATTTGCAGGGGAATCTGGAAGAAAAACGGCGAATACTGTACCGCTTGCTCCAGCGGTGGTGCTCGTGGCCACTCGCATCCATCCAGCGTGCTTTTGTACCGCGCCATAAGCCAGCCAGAGCCCCAAGCCGGTACCCTGGTCTCTCTTGGTGGTGTAAAAAGGCTCGAAAATGTGAGGCAGGTCTTTGGCGCTAATGCCGTTTCCGGTGTCGGCGACGGTCACGCGTACTCCGGAACGGCGATCGCCTGACCACTCTCGCGCTCGCACCACCCGGAGTCGCAGCCTGCCTCCGCTGTGCATGGAATCGATGGCATTCAAGAGTAAGTTCGCGAAGACTTGGCGCAATTCACCGGGGTATCCGACGATCTCCAGGTACTCCCCGGATTCCTTTTCGATGGTGATGTGGTTTGCCTGCAGTTTTCGCAGGTAGAGCTGTACAACTTCGTCGAGGATTTTCCCCGCGTCCATTCGCTCGGGTGACGAGGTTTCGCGGACGAAGCCGAGCGCTTGTTGAGCAATCGAGTCCAACCTGCCGATCTCGTGTTCCGCGCGCTGAAGATATTCGTCCCGTCCGGCGCTGTCTTGCCGTGCCAGATAAATAAGATTGGTGAGCGCTTCCAGCGGGTTCTTGATTTCATGGGCAATAGCTGCGGTCAATCTGCCTGCTGTGACCAGTCGCTCGTTGCGGCGCAGCACTTCTTCGGTGCGCTTTTGCGATGAGATGTCGCGCGCGATCGCCGATGCGCCAACCAGTTTGCCTTGTTCATTTCGTAGCGGCGAGAGCGAGAGAAGAACCGTTACCCGAGTTCCATCTTTATCGACGCGTTCGGTCTGGTAGCTGGGCACGTGCTGTTCACGAGTCAAACGTGCGAGATCGGTGGCAAATTCTTCGAGACGCTCGGGCGGAACCAGCACGGAAATTGGCCGGCCAATGATCTCCTCCGCGGCATAACCGAAAAGCGTCTCGGCGCCGCGGTTCCAACTGGTCACGATGCCGTCAGCCGTGAAGCTGGCGATGGCATCTTCCGAAGACGCGACAATTGCAGCCATCTGCCGGCGGGCCTCATCAGCTTCAGTTTCGGCGCGCGAGCGTTGACGCGCGAGCCCGGCAACGAAAACCGAAATCAGGATGAAAACTCCCAGCCGCTGAAATTCATTTCCAGAAACGGCTGCGCCAAAAGTTTGGCGGAACATGGAGTAATCGAGCACCAGCGCCGAACTGAAAGTGCAAAGCACGGCGGGCCCAAATCCAAAAAAGCGAGCAGTGAAGACTACTGCAAGAATGAAAATCGCGAAGGGGTCCTGATGCATTACCGGCGACAACCACCAGATACACCACGACAACGCGGATGCAGCCAACGCGGAACCGTACCATGCGACGCGGTCAGACCAACGCGGCTCAAATTTATAAATCGAGTTGTAGCGGCTTTTCATGCGCCCGGGCGACGAGTGGCGGGCAAGTGAAGAGGCGGCGACAGCACCTGCTCTGTATCCGAATTTAGCATGAATTTGAAATCAGCTATACACGTTAGGACAAAAAAATTGCGCAGCGTTGCGGCTGCGCGATTGAACTGCAACAAATCTGCAAAAACTTTACTGAGAATTCGAGGAATCGAGCCTTTGCCCTTCCCGCGCGGGCTTTGTCGTGGGTACTAAAGTAACCGGAGCTTGCAAAGTGAAGTTCAAAACTTTTTCCGATGACAACTTGATATCTGGTTTTTTGCTGGCTGCCTGAACGCCGCCGCCAGCTCCCGCGCCAGCTGCGGACCCAATGGCCGCTCCTTTTCCTCCACCAAAGATGCCGCCAAGAATTGCGCCGGCAACCGCCCCAGCTCCAACTTTTTCTGCGGTGTTCTTTCCGCGCGAGTTAGTTTTCTGTGAGAACTGATCGGTCTGAATGTCATAGGTCCTATCGCCCACTTTGATCCGGTCGAGTTGCAATACCAGCAGCGCCTGCCCGGCGAACTTACCCGAAGCCTGAGCGTTCACTACGTGTCCCTGCACGTCGTAGTGCGCCGGCACAACCACATCACCATCGATTGCGATAGGGGCATCGAGAGTGGCGTGGAACTTGTCACCGGCTTGCGCTGTGGAGCTATCGATAGTGTCGATCAGACGAACCACGATCGCGGTCCCCGATGGGACAGTAACGGTAGCCAGCTGAGGTGGTGGCGGTGGAGTCGATGGCTCCTGCGGCGCAGGATCGGGTGCTGGCGGGGCCGATTGGTCGGCCGGAGGAGCAGGCGGATTATCGGCTCGCGCCATCTCTTGTTGTTCGCTCGGTGCTCTTCGGCGTCGCGGTGGCGAGGACCTCCGGACCGTGCGATCGGGGGTCGATTGTGGCGAAGGCTTTGCGCTCGCCTGCGCGGTCCCAACCTGCAAATTATTGATCACTGTCTTCACGCCGGGTTCACTGGCTGCGTACTTCGCGGCGGCATCGCGCTCGGAGTCATTGTCGACAACGCCCGACAGCGTGACGGTCCCGTTCGACGATTGCACTGCGAGCTGTTTATTTTGCAAGCCAGAGTCCGTGCCCAGCTTGGCTTGCACATCCGAAACGACTTGGGCGTCGTTCGGTGGCTTCGCGCATGCAAAAGAAATGGCAAGCAGCGCAGCGCACGCTGCGGCTCGCCAAAAGTTGGAAAGTTTGGCTTTCATATCAACTCCAGGCTATATAGCGGATCGCTGCTAGTTTAGATGCAAGGTGGCTGGATTATCTAACAAAAATTCATTGTTGGCTTAGCCGAATATTTAGCGGCAAGCTTTAATGGATAAACTTGTAATCCAGGATCGAAACGGCAAATTGAAGTTCGGGCTCTTTTTCGCGGCCATTTTTCATGCGGATGACACGGCCCTGGCAGAGAACTTTGCTGTTCTTCTGTCCAGAGATCGCTTCTGGCATCTCAAATACCATTTCCACCAAAGTATTTTCTGGAAAGCGCTGTTGACCGCCTATGAGCACGCCCGACTGGCTCAAGTTTTCGATAACGCCCTCATTCCATGTTCCCAGATTTTTCACGCGATACCGAAGCGGAGCCTCCATCTTAATCCGGCGCGCGCGAGGTACCCAGCTGGAGGTCGAATGAGCACGGCGCTTCGAACTCGTGGTGGCTGACTCCGCGTCCTTCTTCAGGCGCTCGGTGCGGCGCATCGTCGACCAGTCGTAGCGGAACTCTGTGGCGCACAGCAGGCATACCTGGTAGTACTCGCCGTCAGCGGCGCGGCGAGGCCAGGAGAATTCATGCGAACAACGGCCTAGGAGGAGAACATCCAAAATCTTCTGGGGCATAGGAATCGAACCTAAACTGGCAAGCGTAGGCAAACCCATGATCCAACGAATTCAAGAAATACGGTAGGTTACTTTCGTGTGGCATAGCTGGGCCGTTTCAGATGTAGGCGAGCTACAAGGAAGTACCTTCAACGCCGCGGCTGTATGATCGCAAAATGAAATCGATTGCGGCTTTCATCCTGGCGGGAGGGCGAAGTTCGCGGATGGGCGCGGACAAGGCATTTCTGGAGCTTGCAGGCAAGCCGCTAATCGTCCGTGCGGTTGAGGTCGCCCGTGAAGCTGTGACTGAGGTTAAGATCGTCGGTGACCCACAAAAATTTGCGGCCTTCGGTCCGGTGATTGAAGATGTATATCGCGATCGCGGGCCTTTGGGAGGGATTCATGCCGCGCTCACTGGCTCGGCTACGGAGTGGAATTTAATTCTAGCGGTTGACCTGCCATTCGTTCCTACGCACTTTCTGAAGTACTTGTTGATGCGGGCCGAATCTTCTGGCGCGACGGTCACTGTGCCGTCTGTTGGTGGATATTTCCAGCCGCTTTGCGCGGTGTATAGCAAGGCATTTCTGTTTTATGCGGAACACGCTTTGTCCGCAGGCAAAAACAAGATCGATCAACTCTTCCGCGAGGTTACACTCTGCTCCGTTTCGGAAGAAGACCTGACTGCGAACGGTTTTGACGCGTCGATTTTCCGCAACCTGAACACTCCGGAAGAATGGCAGGCGGCCAAGCGAGATTTTGCCTCCGCTTTTTGAGCGGACCGCGAATTTCATTCGCCGTATATGATGGGCACAACTGGTATGACAGACGAAGCGGGCATTGACGGCCTCCCCGAAGTCATAGAGCACATCCCCGAAGTGGGCAGTGCGCAAGTCGAGCCTTCGGACGATAAAGGCCCGTACATTGAATTTCGCGATGTGTCGAAAGCGTTTGGTGAGAAGCATGTGCTCAGCAACGTCAGCTTTGAGGTGAACACCGGCGAAACCGTGTGCATCCTGGGCCGCAGCGGGGTAGGGAAGTCGGTCGCGCTGCAGCACATTCTTGGTTTTCTGAAACCTGATTCTGGCCGCGTGATCGTGGCCTACGAAGACATCACCGATTATCCGGAGAAAGAACTGGAGCGCATCCGAAAGAAAGTCACCATGGTCTTTCAGAATGGCGCGTTGTTCGATTCGCTTACCGTAGGTGAGAATGTCGCGTTTCCCTTGCGCGAACGCGGAGACTTGAGCGAAGAACAAATCCTGCAGATCGTCTCCGGATTGCTGAATATGGTCGGCGTAAAAGAAATGGCCGACCAACTTCCGGCTGAGCTTTCAACGGGGATGAAACGGTCGGTGGCCATTGCGCGAGCGCTCGCGTCGCAACCGGAATGTATTCTCTATGACGAACCGACGACCATGGTCGATCCACTCATGGGACAACTGTTGGGCGATCTGATGAAGCGCCTGAAATTCCAGCTGCACCTCACCAGCGTGGTCGTCACCCACGATATGCGGCTGGCCAAGAAGCTGGCTGACCGCGTGGTGTTCTTGCACGAGAGCAAAGTGCTTTTTTTCGGGACCTACGCAGACATGGAAAAATGTCAAGAACCCATCGTGCAGGAATTCCTTAAGTTGGATGAGCTGGATTTGGGGGCGTGACGTCTAGAACCCCGCGCGGACTAGTTTCTCAATCGTGATCGAGCCCTCGGATTTCTCGGCCCCGATCATTTTCTCGACGTATTTCGCGATCACATCTGCCTCCAAATTAACCGGATCGCCGGGCGTGAGCGACCGCAGATTCGTGACTTCAGCCGTGTGAGGAATAATCGCCACACTCACATTCGTCCCATCGATGGCTGCGACCGTCAGGCTGATGCCTTCGATAGCCAACGAACCCTTGGCGACGATGTAGCGTGTGAGTTCAGATGGCACGCTGATCTGCAATACGTAGTCGTTCCCATCGGTGACTTCTTCAAATGATGTCACCCTGCCAATACCGTCGACGTGGCCTTGCACGAAGTGGCCGTCAAAGCGACCATTGGCCCGCATGGGAAGTTCGAGATTGAGCTGGGCATTCGGCTTTAGGCGCGAGAAGGAAGTGCGCAGCCAAGTTTCCCGCGCCAGATCGCAGGTGAATGAATTTTTAGAAATATCGACTGCAGTCAAACAAACTCCGCTAACTGAAATACTGTCTCCCTGTTTCAGTTCTTTGGCCAGCTTTGGGGAAGAAATGGTCACGCGGCGTTGCTGGCCTTTAATTTCGATTGAGGCCACATGTCCGAGTTCTTCGATGATTCCGGTAAACATAAATTCGAGCCACGGATATTCGCAGATCAACGCGGATAACTAAACATTGTGAAACACGCGCAACTGACGACCATAAATTAACTTTCAATCTAAGTACGGATCTCGCAGGTACCCCTCAACTGCGAAATCTTCGCCAAAGCGATGTAGGCGCAACCACTTCAAGTGTGCGGCTTCGCTCATTTTGCGAAAGCCGGGACCGGCGGCGAATGGAACCGATCCCCTGCCTGCCAATATTTTCGGCGAATAATAAAAGAACACTTTGTCCGCCGTCCCCGATGCCAGTGCAGCCCAGTTCACCATGGCCCCGCCTTCAATCATAACGCTGGTGATTTCCCGCTCGGCCAGGCGACGGCAGATTGCCTGCAGATCCGGCCGACCGTCTGGCCCCGCAGAGGCGACCTGCTCGACCTGAATGCCCTTGCTTTGCAATTGCTGCTTGCGTTTCTCCTCCGCAAATGAACAGAAAACCAGCACGTCGTTGTTTGCAGTTTGCACGATCCGAGATTCTAAGGGCAGGCGTAGATGCGAATCCACGATGACGCGCAACAGCGGCCGTCGCCGAGGAAGGCTGCTGCGGTCGGTGAGTAGAGGATTGTCAGCAATCACGGTTCCCACGCCTACCAGAATCGCGTCATGCTGATGTCGAAGCAGTTGGGCATGCGCCCGAGCTTCGTCACTCGTAATCCAGCCACCTGTTGGGCCGCCCGCGGGAAGGCGTCCGCCGGATAAATCCTCCGGTGGTGGAGCGATCTTGCCGTCCAAAGTCATCGCGGCTTTCAGAGTTACCAGCGGCAAGTGATAGCGTACGTACTTGGCGAATGCGTCATTCAACGGCCGAGCTTCTTCTTCGAGAATGCCGGATGTCACCTGCACTCCGGCTTGTCGCAGGCGGGCGAACCCGCGTCCGCTGACCGCCGGGTTCGGATCAGCTGTGCAGGCGACCACGCGTGTGATTCCAGCGGCGATCAGTGCCTCAGTACAGGGCCCGGTGCGGCCATGATGACAGCAAGGCTCTAAATTTATGTAGAGCGTTGATCCCCGCGCCTTTTCACCGGCACTCTCCAATGCTAAAACCTCGGCATGCTTCTTTCCGTCGTAGGTGTGGAAACCCTCGCCCAGAATTTCACCGTTGGAGTCCACCAATACCGCGCCGACATTGGGATTGGGCGATGCCAAGCCGAAGCTCTTCTGCGCAAGCTCCAGAGCTCGACGTAAATATTTATGATCGAGATCGGAAGGTGTGTTTAGAGATTGCATCGCGAATCAGGACTTCAGGAGATGAGCGAATCGACGAATTCTTTCGGATCGAACCGCAACAGGTCTCCGGCTTTCTCGCCGACGCCGACATAGCGTACGGGCAGGCCCAGTTCGCGCGCGATGGCGACCACGACTCCACCCTTTGCGGTTCCGTCCAACTTGGTAAGCACGACTCCAGTTACCGCAGCAGCATCGGTGAATAGTCGCGCCTGTTGCAGACCGTTCTGTCCTGTGGTCGCGTCGATCACCAGCAGAACTTCATGCGGCGCGCCCGGAATCAGACGCTGAGCGGTACGCCGCATCTTTTCGAGTTCTGACATCAGATTGGTTTTCGTATGCAGGCGACCGGCCGTGTCAACAATCAGGCAATCTATGTGGCGCGCGTTGGCCGCTTCAAGGGCGTCATAGAGCACGGCCGCAGGATCGCCGCCCGCTTTGGCGCGAATGACTTCTGTCCCGGTTCGTTGTCCCCAAATCTCTAACTGCTCAATAGCGGCGGCACGGAATGTGTCAGCAGCGCACAGCAGCACAGTTTTTCCTTCCGAACGCAGGGTCTGCGCCAGCTTGCCGATGGTAGTAGTTTTGCCGGTTCCGTTTACTCCCACGACTAGCACAACTTCTGGAACCCCCTCAGGCCTTTCCACGGGAGGCGTATTGGCGGAGTTCAGAATTGCCAGCAGTTCCTCTTTGAGCAAGCGCTTGAGTTCGGCCGCATCTTTAATCTGCTTACGATCGGCACGTTCCCGCAATTTCGCGATGACCTGATGAGTCGTCGCGGAGCCCAGGTCCGCGCCGAGCAACGTCCCTTCAAGATCATCGAGCGTATTGCGGTCGATCTCCTTGTTAAAAGGAACAACCTCGTCGATGCGCTCGCTGAGATTTTCGCGAGTACGGGCCACCGCCTCTTTCATGCGGTCAAGAAGGCCGGGCTTTTTCTCGGTGCTGCCAAAAAGAGTCTGGATCATGGTTCTTCAGCGTAGGAAGGGTACGTTTTTATTATAGCGGCGAGAGCGAACTAGGGCGCGGGAGCGGAAAAACGAAAACTAGGCGCGATCCATTTCGATCATTGCGTTAGCGGGCGGGAAAACCATGCTCGCGGGAGCGACCTCATTAGAAGCCCCAGCTGCCATGGCAAGAATCGGAGGCACTTGGATCTCACCGCGCTTAAACACCGCATCGAGAGCCGCCACGGCATCTGGATCAAGGCGCTTACCGGAGAGAGAGTGGATGATACGCAGGGCATCGTTGCAATCATGCGCCTTCTGATAGGGACGATTGGTTGTCAGGGCGTCAAATGTGTCAGCGACCGCGATGATTCTAGGCAACAGCGGAACCTGGTCGCCTTTGAAGCCATGAGGATAACCGCGGCCGTCGAGAGATTCGTGGTGAAGCTCGATTCCCGGAATCATCTCTTTGAGTTGTGCGACCGGCCGCAGAATATTGGCACCCTTCGTAGTATGCGTCTTCATGATGGTGAATTCTTCTTCGGTCAAGGCGCCAGGCTTTTTCAGGATACGGTCTTCGATTCCAATCTTTCCCACGTCGTGCAACTGCGCCGAAACGCGCAAAATCTCCATAAAATCTTCGGGCAGATCCATTTCTTTCGCGATCTGCAAAGAATATTTGGTGACCCGATCAGAGTGACCGCGGGTGTACGGGTCTTTTTCGTCGACTGCGCCGGCGAGCATCTGAATCGAGTTCATGAACAGCTCGCGGTTCTCGGCAGCGGCGCGCTTCAGGTCAAGGATGAAGTGTTCCAGTTCCTCAGACATGAAGTTAAAAGTTGAGGCCAGTTCTCCGATCTCGGTGCGACTCTTCAATGCAACGCGTTGGGAAAAATCTCCCCGCGCAATGGCATGGCTGGATTCGGTAAGGACCTCGAGTGGATTGGTGATGCGACGGGCGGCGATGATTCCGACGCCGATGCTCAATCCAATGGCGAAAATTGCCAGAATTCTGGCCGAACGCTGCATTTCATAGACGCTGCTGTAGGCTTCGTCGCGGGGTTTTTGTGCAACCACCGCCCAATCCAAATTCGTGACTGGGCTGTACGTACCCAACATGATGACACTGTGCTTTCCAGTCACCATCGTAAATTCATGAGTCGCCGCCACCATTTGCGCCTTGCCGCCCTGCTCGACAAAATTGCGCACAATTTCGAGGTTGGTCATGTCCTGACCGGTGGCGTATTGCGAGCTGGTGCCGGCGACCAGGCGACCTTCGCTGTCCACCACATAAGGACTCAACCCGCCGCCTTCGATTTCCTGCAAACGACGGATCAAAAATCCGAGATCGACTACTGAAGCGATCATTCCCAGAAATCGTTCCTGATACATGACCGGCGTGCTGACCAGCATTACCGTACGCGCCGATTTGCCGCTACCGACAACCAGCGGCTGACCATTGTAGGCACGCGAATCTCGAGACGCCGCATAGGCTTGCTCCAGTTCGCGCTGCAAAAACGCATCAGGTTCGATTCGTCCGGCCGAAATTCCTTTTCCTTCTGAATTCAACAATGTGGCATAGTCCAAGTCTTCGGACGACGAAACAAAGTTTTCGAGCAGCGCGCGAAGTTCGGGCGCCTGGACATGCTCTCCAGTCAGGTCGCCACCGCTGGCAATCTGCAGCGCGGACGCCAGGTTTGACTGCATCAGGCGAAACGAATCCTGGTGTTGGGAGATGTCGTCGGCGATCGACCGCGTTACGGTGTTCTGAAGCAGGCGCTCGTTGGTGATGAGCCGATCACGATTAATGGATTGGACTTGTGCCGAGTAGAAATACATCGGCACTACGCTGATCAGTACCAGCACACTGAGGATTACATACAGGATAGGGATGCGAGTTGGAAGAAATTTTGTGCCCAAGCGAACACGCCTCCGCATGCGTAGCGACGCAGGCGGAGTCCTAGTTGAATTTTACGGTGCAACGGTAGAGGGGAGGGGTATTCTGCTGCTCTTGCGGGGTTACCGAAGTACCGCCGCCATCGGTGTCTTGCCTGTTATTGCTGGTTATTAGAGCGGATTGCGGGGAAGTCAGTCTCTCGCTTCGAAGTGCGAGTCATCAGGGTTTGGATAGCGTCGCGCGGCGACTTACCTTCGTGGAGGACGGCGTGCATCTGTTCGGTAATTGGCATTTCTACGCCGCGTGCCTTGGCCAGTTGCACCGCGGCGTTGGTAGTGAAGATTCCCTCCGCCACCATGCCGTGCATGTTCGCGACAATTTCGGGGAGCTTGCGACCCCGTCCGAGTTCCACTCCCACGCTGCGGTTTCGCGAAAGAGCGCCAGTGCAGGTCAGAACTAAATCGCCGAGTCCCGCCAGTCCCGATAATGTTTCAGCACGGCCGCCGCAAGCCACAGCTAGGCGTGTGATCTCGGTCAGACCCCGCGTGATGAGCGCAGCCACCGAATTGTGTCCCAGATTTAATCCATGACAAACACCGGCAGCAATGGCGATGACATTTTTCAGCGAACCACCCAGTTCAACGCCAACCACATCTTCATTTGTATAAACGCGAAATGCAGGATCGCTAAATTCACGCTGAACGATCGCCGGCAACTCTCTATCTTGCGAAGCAATTGTGATCGCGGTCGGGTCGCCGCGGGCAACCTCGACGGCGAAAGTGGGCCCACTCATTGCGCCTACGCGGCAACGTACTTTTTCTTCAACCGCGACTTCACAAATTACTTCACTCATGCGAAGCAGAGTTGTCTGTTCCAAGCCCTTGGTGGCGCTTACGATTAGCGCGTCGGCTTGAAGATGCGGGACCATCTGCTGGAACAGACGGCGGCAGTGTTGGGAAGGCATGGCGCTGACCACGATCTCGGCGTCGCTTACCGCCTCGGCGAAGTCGCTGGTGGAGCGAACCGCCTCAGGAATGTGCTGGCCGGGAAGGAAAACAGAATTCGTGCGGGTAGAGTCGATGGAGTCCCGTACTTCTTTTTCGAAGGCCCAAAGCGTCACTTGGTGACGTTGACTGCGGCCGAGCACGATCGCCATCGCCGTCCCCCATGCTCCGGCACCGATGATTGCGATCCTGCTCATTTGCGATGTGCCTTGAACTTTGGTTCTGTGCCTGCGAACAGCCGCCGCATATTTTGGCGATGTTTAAGAATAATAAGAGCGGAACTGATCGATACCATAACAATTTGCGCAGAGAATCCTTCATGCAACCCCAGCGTGAATAGCGGCAAGGAGGCTGCTGCCGTGACTGAAGCAAGCGATACGAATCGAAACGCGGCGAGCATTATTACGAATACCGCCATTGCCAGCAACACCGCTTTCGGCGTGAGCAGGACGAAGGATCCCAGGCCTGTGGCTACGCCTTTGCCGCCGCGAAAACGTAGCCAGACAGGGAATATGTGGCCGCTGACCGCCGCCAACGCTGCGACAAATGCGACAGTTCGATTGCTGGGACAGAGCGCAAGGGCAATGCCAACTGCGGCCATCCCTTTGAGCACATCAAGGAAAAGCGTCAGGAGGCCCAACTTCGGCGATGTGCGGGCGACATTGGTTGCGCCAATGTTTCCGCTACCGGTGGTCCGAACATCAGCTCCGCGAAACGCACGCACCAGCAGATAGCCGAACGGGACCGAACCCAGAAAATATCCCGCCGCGGCGCTGATGAGAAAGGGATGCATGCTCAAGTGATTGTGGGTTGCAGTTCGAATCGCGCGATCTTCGTATATTGTGAACCTTTGCTCGAGAGCTGGCTGCGATACAAAAAGAACTCGCGGGCGGTCATGGTACCAAACTCAGGCACCGGATGTGTAGTGAGAAACTCTTGCAGTTTCGCGAATTGGCGGTTGGATTTGTCGCCTTTACGTTGCCCGGGTGCAGCGGATCCGCCGCGTGCTCGTGCTAACGTCAAATGCGGGCTGAAGGCTCGATCTTCTTTCGCGATCCCCAGCTTTCCCAGCGATTCGTCGATGGTTTTTGCTAATCGAGTCAGCGCGTCCTCAGCTTGTATTCCGATCCAGAAAACGCGCGCGGCTCGTGGCGTCGGGAAGAAACCGGTGCCGCTGAAGCTGACTTGAAATGGTCCGGCTTGGATTGACCGGAGTGCCGCTTCAATCTGCGCGATCGCGGCGTCCGGCTGTTCGCCTATGAATTTCAGAGTCACATGCAAAGCCTCGCCGCTTATCCAGCGAGCGTCGGGAGCGGCAGCACAAACTTCTTCGACGAACTTCTGAATTCGCTCGCGACTTGCTGAGTCCAAATCGAGCGCGACGAAAATCCGCATTGCCGGTTGAGCATAGCAAACTAGCGGGGGGCGGGGCATCATCAAGTAAAATGGCTTCTGCTTGAGCGATAATGAAGGCCTCTGAACTCATCTACGACTGGAACCGGGCGCTCCCGCTTGAGCTTTTGCCAACCCGCGCGGTTTCGCTAAACGATGAAACTCTTCGTGATGGACTGCAGTCGCCCTCAGTCCGCGACCCATCGATTGAGGAAAAGGTCGAAATTCTAAAGCTAATGGAAGCACTGGGAATCGACTCACTTGATTTGGGTCTTCCGGGAGCTGGTCCACGCGCGGTTGAACACGTCGAAGCATTGGCGCGGGAGATTGTCAGTAAGCGGATGAAGATCAGGGCGAACTGTGCCGCGCGTACCCATGAGAATGACATCCGTCCCATTGCCGAAATTGTGCAGCGCACAGGATTGAAGATCGACGCGGCGACGTTTATCGGATCGAGCCCAATTCGCAGATATACCGAAGGCTGGACGGAAGATTTTTTATTACAGACAACAGAGAAAGCAGTTCGGTTCGCCGTGTCGTTGGGCCTCGACGTGATGTACGTAACCGAAGACACCAGCCGCTGCGATCCGGGGATGGTGAAGCGGCTTTATTCGACGGCGATCAACTGCGGGGCTCGGGCGATTGTAGTCTGCGACACCGCCGGACACGCTACGCCAATGGGCGCATACGCGTTGGTCAAGTTTGTAATCGATGAAATCGTTAAACCGTTGGGCGAGAAAATTCGTGTCGACTGGCACGGACATTGTGACCGCGGATTCGCCATCGCGAATTCTGTGGCGGCGCTGGCCGCGGGCGCGGACTGCGTTCACGCGTGCGCTCTAGGAACCGGAGAGCGTGTCGGCAATACACAGATGGACCAAATGTTGGTGAACTTAAAACTGATGGGAGTTCCACCGTGGGATACGCAAGATCTCACCAAGTTGAAGGATTATTGTGAAGCCGTCTCGCGAGCGACCGGTGTTCCAATTCCGCCGAATTATCCGGTAGTCGGAGAAGATGCATTCCGCACCGCAACCGGGGTTCATGCGGCCGCAGTAATCAAGGCATACAAGAAAAATGATGTTGAACTGGCGAACGCTGTGTATTCCGGCGTGCCTTCGCAACTGTTCGGGATGGACCAAGTAATCGACATCGGTCCCATGAGCGGCAAATCGAATGTGCTCTTCTGGCTGGAGCGGCGTGGGATTGCGGCATCGGAGGAAGTGGTGGAGCGGATATACAAGCGCGCGAAGAATTCAGACCACACGTTGAGCGAGGCCGAGATACGGGAGTGTGTGCGTCCCGCGCGCTGACGCACACCAACGGGATTAAGGTCCCAATTGTTGCGCTTCGTATTCCACGCTGCTGCTTCCCGCGGTTGCTGTGCCAATGACCGCCACATTCCCTGAAATTCCGCCGGTTGAGATCGCAAAACTGGCGGTTCCATTGATGTCTGATTGCACCGTGGCTTTCGACTCGGCGAGGATGACGGGCATCGCTGGCTGAGAGATGCTGGACTCTCCCGCCCATAGGATGGGTTCGTTCCCCGGCATGCGACCGACGTAGGCGAGAAATCCAACATCCGCGCCCATTACAGGATGCGGCGGACTGGAAGAATCGGTCACTCGAACTGCTACCGGTTGAAAGCCCTGGCTTGGGGTGAGAATCTGAATCATTCCGGAGACCGGTTGTAATTGCAGCGATGACGTTTGCACCATGGTCGCGCTCAAAATCTGGCATGGACTGTTAGTGGGTGCCACGCAAACGCTGACGCGAACCGCAGCCGCTAGCGAACTGATTTGTAAATTCACCGAAACATTGCCGTTCGAATCGGTGACTCCGGAAGTCGCGCTCAGAGCACCGTTTCCCGCTGTGATCCCATAATTTAATGTCTTGCCGCTCACAGGAACGCCATTAGAAAGGACGCGTGCGGGTACCGGCAAACTGATGGTCGCGCCTTGGGCAATCCAGACCGGCGGCGTAATCAAAACCAGATCGAGGGCTGACGACGTTCCCAGCAGCGTCGTTTGCACCTGTTGCGGATTTGAATACGACGCTGGCGCCAACTTCGCGGTGAGCGTCAATACACCGGCGGACAACACACTCATGTTAGTGGATGCATTACCGCTCTGGTCGGTGACCACGGTACAGCTTGCAGCGCCTATACATGCCGACAATCCGACGGACGGAAACGAACTGAACTGCACGCTGGCGCCGGCGACAGGCGTGACCCCGTCGGGAGCCAGCACGAGAACTGAAAAAGGCGAAGGCGCTTGTCCACCAACCGGCGTGCCGGGATTCGCGCCGGAGATCATCTTGATCGTGTCGGTTGGGCCTGCGCCGACGGTTAGAGCACTCGTCATGGTCGAGCTGCCACCGGAACTCGTGTCCTGGAGCAGTAAGTTGTAAATTCCGTCCGGCACAGCTTGGCTGTCAACTAACAATTGAGTTGCCGACGACGCAAGCACGGGCGTGGCCTGAGTCCCTTGTGAGAGCGAAGTATTCGATTGCAGCCCGATCCCGCCTACAGTCAGAGGTGTTCCGCCGGCAACGCCAGCTCGACCGGGAGAAACGGTGTCACCATAAAGCACTCTTGCGTTGTAGTGGTAGTCTGGCCGCCCGTCTCCTCGATAGTCGGCGATTCCGACGCGAAATGATGAGCTTTGCAAAATCTGCGCATCGAGCCGGGTCTCGCCAAAAACGGTTGTGTTAAACGCCGACGGCGTGTTCGCCGGGGCCGGCGAGTTCCCGGGATCGGCTAGGACCCACATTCCAATAACCGGTGTAACCTTGAATTCTGAGAGGTTGTGCGAGTCGTCGGTTGCATTCACAATTACCGAAAGCGTGCGATTAGCCTGGGCGGAAAACTGAAAAAAATCAGCGTCACCGTATCCGCTGAGCAAGCCTGTCCAATTTCCAGAAGTGGGCAATTGCGCCGGAGATGCAAAGCTGGTTTGGCCGTACCACTGTGGCTTTTGAACTGCGCTCGACTGCATCAAGATGTTCTGAATCACATCGTCACCGAGTGTGACCGTTAGCAGAATGGGCTGCCAGGAACCGGACGGCGCTACCTGCGACGTCGATCCGTATGGGCCGGCATGGGTTGACCACAGCGGATCGACTGCCTCGACCGAAAGCTGGAACTGCGCGCTGGTTGCGCCGTTCGGAATCTGCAGGCCAGCCAAGTCAAAGACGCCTTCGAGAGTTGCGTCATTCGAGCCAAAGCGGTTGAAATTCTCCCCAGTGCTGTCGAGTGATCCAGTAATTATATTTCCCGCATTGCCGCAAAATAAGAATCCCGAAATCGAAGACGCCACGGCTGTGCCGGATGGCTGATTGGTCGAGGGATCGATCCAGCGAGCGACAACATTTACGCCTTGCATCGGCTGGGCTGCAGCTCCGCTTTGGTCGGTGAAATAGACGCTGCCGTGTATACGCACAGTCGTCTGCGAGAGGACCTTTTTGCCCGGAAAACTTGTCAGGTTTTGCGCGGTGACTGGATACAACCGCGAAATCGCTGCCTGGTCATCCATTTTGGGTTGCGCTGGATTGACGGCGCCATTGTTCGAATAGCAATTTGCTACCGGAGCACATAATGGTGGATCGAACTCGTGCATGAGGGGAAAACCAGCGATCTGGTCGGCGGTGGCGGCAGGTTTTCCGGTGACGACGTTAAGGTTGGCTTGTGACCAGTCGAGTCCGAGGACGCGGCCGATAACCCGCACCAGGTGATACTGCAAGTCCGGCAGTTGCGAAGCACTCTGCGCGCAGTTGCCGTTCAGCACAATGAGCGCATGCAGAAACTGGGCGTTCGTACCGAAATTGTCGATTCCGCCGAAAGCCGCATTCTGCGCGCATTCTGCGGAATTGCTGGCGCCTGCGCCCAGCAAATCGTCGGTAACAGAACCGTCCTGATCGTAAACGATTCCGATCGGCGTTGCGGTTGCTGTGGGGGCGATGTCAGCGGGCGTCGTGATCACTCCGGTCGCGACTGTCAGGTTCGCACCGGTTACGTCTTCTGCGAGTTGTCCGGAATGGGTTGCTGAGAGGGCTGCGGTGGGGATCGCCGTCCACAGACTGAACGCATTCGCGACAAATGTATCGGCGCTAGCGCCGGGAAGGACCGCACTTAGATCGCCTTGGTCGGTGTAATAACTGAGCGTGCCTTGTGCCCAGATGAGCGGCGAGCCCACGGTTGAGGGATCGAAGAAACTTGCCCCGGCCACATAGTCTGGGCCTCCCGCATTGGCCAGACTGGCCAGATGCAGGAGAACCGCTAGCGCAAATATTTTTCTTGTCACCGGCTATTCCTTCTCGGCTTGCCGGATGGCGGCAACCACTCGCCGGATGGCAATCGATCGCGGAGGCTTCCCGATCGGAGCTTTGAGTGTTACTAATCCCGCGTGGTCCACGGGGAATCGACCGGCGCGATTGCCGACGGGGCTGGTCAGTCCCAACCTGCTCGGCGGATATAAGAAGAGGAGGACCCGTTCTCCGGGGTGATAGCGTTCGCCGGACTGCCACAATCCGGCCCACTCATTGATCTCGACGGTCTGGCCGCGGCGCACGTTTCGAATGGCTTCATCCACGCGGAAGACGATTCTGGTGGTCGCCAGAGCGCTGGATGAATCGGAATTGCGGTGCTCGACCTGGAGGACGGTTCCAGAAAATATCCTGCCCGAACCGCGCAAGACACGCCAGGAGACCGGGAGCGGTTCAGTGGAGGACAGATCGCTGACGGTGTGGGTTTCGGTCCGCTGCTTGGGTGCTTCCGCGGCGTATGCCGAAATAGCAGTTATCAAAAGGGCAATCGCTGCGACGGAGCGCACCTCGAGCCTCACAGTCTGGAAGGCAGCGCTCTGACGGGAGCACGAGGAGTCTATTTCAAATGTCGCAGCAGTTCTGTGATGGATGTCACACGCCAGGTGTGATCAATGAACATGTGCGCCCGCGGTGCGTGCATTTTCACTGAGTGTTGGTGACTTCAGGAGTGTCGCCGGTTCGGTGCTCGGAAATCTGAAAGCGCAGGAAGTCGTGAATAGCGCCCAGCGCAGCCGGGTCGCTTGACAGTATAAGTACCCGCCCCCCGTTTGCCGTTTCTTCATATCGATAATGGATATTGGTTCTTAGCGCCTTCATGGTCGTTACTCCCGGAGGAATGCTGTCATGGACAAACATGGGCGTTGAGAAATCGCCGTTGCCGAACATTGATGCAATCTGCGACAGGTGAGTTCGGATCGCCAGCATGGCTGTCCCGTCGTTGGGCTGGTTTGTAGTGACCTCGATTGCTCCGCCATCTGGGAATAGCCGAAAGTGATGGGTGGTGGAGGTTTGCGAAAATCCCATGGCTTGCGTGCCATTCTTTTCGACGATGGTGTGATGAGAACTGTCGGCACCATGGTCTTTGTGCATCGGACACTTCTGCATGGCATCGCTTTTAGAGTCCTGTGTGTAGGCTGACCGTGGCAAATAAAACATAGCTAGAGTCACCAAAAGCAAACTCAGAGTTTTCATGATGTTATTCTCCGTTTAAAGGGTCTGGTGGCGTGCGATGGCAGTTTTTGGTCAGTCAGAGAGTGCAACAGCAGGGCTTTACAGCCGGAAGGAGTCTTGGCGCCGTATTGCTCCAGTTTCGTCCTCCATTCGCGGACTAGCCCCTGCATGTAACGCTGGGTGCCTTGAAGGTCCTCAATTTCTCGATTTAGACGGCGGAGCTTTTCCTCGGTCAGGTTGAGCACGCGCCGGCAAGGCGCACCGCCACGATCCCGAACAGCGAGAATTTCTGACAGTTCAGCCAACGTGAACCCCAGCCGCAATGCGCGTCTAACAAGGCGCACGCGTTCAACTGAATCCCGACCGAATATGCGGTACCCCGATGAACTTCGGGGGGCCTGCTGAAGAATTCCCACCCGCTCATAGTGTCGGATTGTATCGGCGCTTACCCCGGCTAATTGAGCCAGTTCTCCGGAGCGCAACGTTTTAGGCGCATTCATTAAGAAGAAGTATGAACCCTGGAACCGGTTCAGGAGTCAAGCATTTTCGGTCGATCCCGCAGCGTTAATTCTCTTTCAGGAATATTTTTTGTGCGGAGAGGTGCGCCCCGGTCAACAGTAGCAGCCCCGACAAGAAGGCCCAGAACATCATGCTCACGGAAATTGCGAAGGGGCCGTAAACTTCCTGGAAATTCAACCGCGGCAATAGCAGGATGTAGGAATATTTCAGAATCTCGGAGAGCAATCCCATAATGATGGCTGCCGGCAACACACTCCTGGCCGGCACTTTGCCGTTTGGTAGCAGCCAATAAATCAGAAAGAAGATGCCCATGCTGGCGATGGTTGCGAAGACTTTCGCGGTCATAAAATCGAGGATCCGAATTAAGAAAAACTCGTGCCCAAAAGCCAGCATGCGCAGCAGAAATAAATTTCCGGCGCTGAGAGCAATCGAAATCAATGACAGAATTCCACAGGCAAAAGCCAGTGTCAGCGCGATGATCTGGTTTCCCAGATAGGAGCGGTTGTTTGGAAAGCGCCACACGCGATTCAACGCCACTTCGAGCGGCATGAATATTCCGGTCGATGTGACGAGCAGAATAAGAAATGATGCTAACTGGGCGCGGTTCTTTGCCGTCGCCAATGCGCTCAAGTTACGAATTACGAATTCCTGCCCGGCAGGGAGGTAGTCTCTGAGCAGTTCTACGATTATTCGATACATAGTCGGCGAGTGAAAAACTCGCAATACCAATGTCATCAGCAGCAAAACGAACGGAAAAAACGAGAGGATTGCGTTGGCGGCAACGGAAAAGGCAAAGGTGTGAACTTCGGTACGAAGTAGATACCCAATGGTGGATAGAGTCAGCCGCCGGTAATACCTGAAGCGGCTTCGTTTGGATTTTTCGCCGCTTTCAGGCTTCGCGACGGCCTCGGAAGCCGGGCTGATCTGCTGCACAATTCTCCAATCTTATCAAACACTTGCCACCAAATCGGCGTTTCCGAAATTGAGAATCTGGGACAAACATCAGCATAAGCCTTATTAAATCGATTAAGCGCTTAGATTTTCCTTGCCATTTCGAGTAAGTTCCTGAATATTATCTGGTGCTCACTGCCTGAACATTGGGGCAGTGGGTTACAGAATCCGGGCGGATGTTTTGTGTCACGTCGTCGAAACTCGCAAATGGGTCATGGCTCTGATGATTGGGGAAACGTTTTCCCCAAAATGTCAGAGCTTTACTTTTTTTGAGCTGCCTCGGGTGTAGCAAGACACGACCCGTATTCAACCTGCTCCTGTTTCTTCAGGGGGGAAACTTGAGGCGCAAGCCTCGCGAAGAACTTGAGCAAATCTTAGCGAATGGCTGAAAGGAGTAACTTAGTGAGAGAGAAGGGTACAGTAAAGTGGTTTAACGGGGCCAAAGGATACGGCTTCATTCAGAGGTCCACGGGTGAAGACGTTTTCGTTCACTTCTCCGCTATCCAGGAAAACGGCTATCGCACTCTCAACGAGGGCGAAACGGTCGAATTTGACTTGCTGAAGGGGCCGAAAGGCTTCCAGGCGGCCAACGTCGTCCGCGGATAGTTCAAACCCTAATGCAACAACGTGTGTTGGGGATCCCGGATCGAGCCCCGCATCCACTTGCAGACCCTTCCAGAAACGCTGGAAGGGTTTTTCATTCTGTAGGTGGGTGCAGAACCGATCAATGTCCCGCATCGGGAATCTCAATCGAAACCAGGTCGCCGTCCGCCTTGCCGCCTGCGCGATAGTTCAGGTTGACAGGAATTCCTTTCCAGGCACAGGAAAAATCCGCCGTCCCAATTACCGCCAGGGACTTGTAATCAGGGGTGCGGAACTTTAGAATTTTGCCCCCGCGTGAGACGGAGACAAGCGCAGCGGGCGGCTTCGAGCAATCCACCGAGAGTAGCGTTGCCTTCAAGAAAGTCACCGGACGCTTGTCGACGGTCGTCTTTACGTTCACCGGACTGGAAGAACTCACCGCTTCGTCGCTGTCGGAATCTTCGTCCTCATCGTTCGCAGATTTCTGATTTGGCGCCGCGACTGGATTCGATTTCGCGGCGGCCGCAGCTTCTTCCGGGGGAACGCCATATTTTTTCAGGAAGGGCAAGTCCTCGAGATCTTTCGTAGCCGCTTGCGCGATATGCGGGTCGTGGCTCAACTTCAAACGTTCGAGGGTGGCGGTGGCATCGTCGAATTTCTTCGCAGCCAAATAGGCGCGCGCCAATCGCAGTTGATAGTCCTCGTCGCGCGGACTAAGTAGCACTGCCTGCTTCATTGATTCAACCGCGGCATTTCCCCCGCCTCCAGCCAGCCGCGCCCATCCCAGCATGTTGTATGCCTCGGCGAAATCCGGATATTCGTCGATCACAATCTGCAGGCTCTCCATCATGTTGGCCAGACCTTGCACTCTGGCTCCCTTTTCGCCCGAGTGATAACTGGCTAGCGCCATGCCGAATCGCGTCCAGGGATCGTTGGCGCTGAGTTGCACGGCGGCATTCAATTCTTCGAAAGCGTGAGCGGTATCCCCTTTCTGAACGTATGCCCAGGCCAGCGCGCGATGCGCCACCACGGTTTCAGTTTTCGGATCGTCGATGAGCTTTTGTAGCTGATCAAATGCGTGCTGCCGCCGCTCCGGAATACGCAGCTCCATCTCATCGACGAGCGCTTGGGCTTCTGGAATGGGGAGCGACTTCGAACTCGTGCCGACGTCATCGGCAGAAAAAGGCAAAGCGGTTTGATTAGTGGCCTGCGGAATCGGTGGAGCGTTTGGCCGCTGGGAGTCGTCCAACGCGTTAAATAAAGGCGCAAGCGAACGGAAGTAGGCTTTTACTTCCTGATCCAGCTGCGCCACGGGCATTCCAAACGCCTGCTGAATCGCCTGATCAACCGGCATTCTCTGGATCTCGACCAGGCCGAAATATTTGCCCAGCTCCGACATTTTATCCTTGTTGAGAAGGTAGTGCACCAGAATCCAGGACTGCGCATAAAACAGAGTATGGTGGGTCCCTTCCTGTCCGTTTGCGGCGCGGTTCTTCATGGTCAGCAAATCGGGCCAAGCCAGCCATACCGGGTTTTGCAGAATTTCGGTGAATGACTTTGGGTTTTTGACTTCAACCTGGTGTCCGAGAAGATCGGTCTGAAAAGAAGGATGCAATTCCGGATCGCTGCCCAGTTCGGCGTTTCTGGCAGCCAAGTTGAGCGACGCGAAATATTCCGCAAAGCCTTCGTCGAACCACGATGGTGTAGGCGGATAGTTATAGTTCAGCATGTAATGCGCGAACTGGTGTTCAACCGCCCGCCAGCTGTCTGGCTCAAATAGGTTTAACACGACAAAAATGCGGTCTTCGCCGGAGAGCCAGAATCCAGCCGAATTAATCGCCTTGCCGTCCACCTGCGGCGCAAGCTGAGCGTAGTCTTTGTCTCCCCGGATGGCGATGATCTCCATCGGCTCTGACATTCGAAGCTTGCTCCGTGACAGCAGCTGCCCAAAGATGCTCCGCATTTGTTCAAAGTGCGCGGCAACGTCATGCCCGGGCTTTTCGCCGGCATCAGTTATGACAATGAAATGGTCAGAGCTGACACGCAGCCAGCGCTGGTCGGCGCCGTGGGCGGGCAGATATAGGCCAAGACAGACGAAAACCACAGATGTGAGAATTCGTCGCGCGAAGCTCGAGAGAGTGGACATTGGCGAACAAAGACCCGAATGGACTTGATGCTAACACTCCTCCGTTCAATCGTTTAGTTTTTGGCTCTTGCACTGATTACGTGATCCCCTTATTGTTGGTACGTGAATATAACGCTCTCGCTCGATGACAAGTTGGTCAAAGAGCTCCGGAAAGTGGCAATCGACCGCGACACGACATTGACCGGTCTGGTTCGCGAATACCTGGAGAAATTGGCCGCCGAGAATCCCACGTCTGGCAGGAAGCGGCCTGAAATTGAAACACTGGAGCGGAGCTTTCAGCAGTTTCACTTCAAGCTAGGCAAGCGCACGTGGAAGCGGGAAGATTTGTACGAACGCTCCTGACTTTCTTCGTACGAACCGACGCTTATGGTCGAGTAGGAGTCAAAAGCACAACGCGGCCACCCGCGCTCCGCACTGCGTCAGCAGCTTCCGCGACATCTCCAAAATTGGAATCTAAGTCGCCTTCTACGTATACAGTCCGATTGGCTCGTGTCTGGAAGAGTCCCGCTAGCGCCATGGGAATTCTGCGCGCAGGAATGGGGGTGCCGTCCAAATAGTATCGAGCTTTTGCGTCGACTCTAACCACAATTGGCTGAAGCCATCGATCGAAGGCCTGTTTTTGCACGATGGGGGAAAGCAGGCGAACATGGAATCCTACCGAGGGTGGGTGTCCGATTGCTGTTGCAACCCAAATTCCGACCACCGAGCAAAACACCGCTCCGCTGGCGAATATTCCGAAATGAGGCAGTTCCTGAAAACGCCTCTTGAATCCAATCCTGGGACTCACGTTTGATTTAGACACCAGAGACAGTGATTTCCGGCACGACGGGTTTAGGGCAGAGGTTTCATTGCGTCGGCGGAACACCTACAACGCTGGCGACGTTCGTAGCCACGTGGTTAAGCTCATCTCCCCGGAAATACTGCCCTTTGGCACTCTTCATTTCCGGCATGGCCACGTAGGGCTTGCTGTAGTCGTTATTGGCATTCCAGAAGAGGAAGCCGATGCCGCCCTTGCTCTTGGCGGTGAGAACCTGGACTTCGATATATTTCGGCGAATAGGTCTTAGTGCGCCATGCGAATGCCTGCAACCAGGGGCGCAGCACTACTCCGCTGCCTTGGGTGATCTTCTGGAATCGCTCCATCGATTCCCCAATGAAATGCTCCGGAGCGTCGCCGGGCCGGGCGATGTTGTCCATGCCAAAGAAGTGCGACGGGTAGATCATGGGCGAGAGCACGTCGCAGAACTTGGCCATGCGAACGATATCCTGGCCGGTATGCGAAAGATCGACCTGCCGCTGCCACGCCATAATCCCGAATACATCCAGCGACAACAGAACGCCTTTGGGATGAAGGGTCGTATAGGCACGGCGCAGGAAGTCTGCGATGACCTCAGAACGCTGCCACTCGGGATGTGATTTTTGGAATGAGAAGCCGGCGTCCTTCTGATCGCCCTCGGCAGGGAAGCGGACGTAGTCGAATTGAATTTCATCTGCTCCGGCTTGGGCCGCGGCGATCGCCAAAGCTATGTCATATTCCTGAACTTCGATCCGAGAGGGGTCGGTCCAGACCAACTTACCGTTCTCGCGCCATGGCTGGCCGCTCTTCTTTGATTTGATCGCCAGCTCTGGATGCGAAACAACCAACCGTTCGTCACGGAAAATGGCGATTCTGGCGATGGCGTGCATGCCTTGCGAGTGCAGGAACCGGACGTACTTGGGCACGTCGTGGATATAGGTCTTGTGCGCCCCCAGAAGAGGGTGCTCAAAGGGAATGTTGACCGTGCCGTCGCTGTCTTTTATGTCAAAAACAACCGCATTGCCGCCCGCATCGTGCCAGCGGCGGACAATTTTTATGCCACGATCGCTACCCGCCATTAATCCGGTCAGATAGATTGCACGTACTTCAAAGTCCTTAGGAACCGAGATGGATTTCTCGATGATTGGACCGTCGATAATCCCGGGGATGGTCAACTGCTGGCCCGACTTCAGAAAAGCGCCGTGCACCTCGGGATTGGAGTTGCGGATCGCCTCAGCCAATTCGGACGATGTAAGGTATGAAGTTTGGCCCAGGTAATGCCGGGCTACAGAGATGACTGTATCTCTGCGGCGAGTTTCGTAAAACGTAGTGCCAGGCTCCGGTAACTTTGGCGCTGGGATTTGGGTGGTCACGGTGGTCGCCTTCGCCGGAACCAGTTTCGCCGTTTGCGGTGCGCCAGCCGCTTTCACGGTGCGCAGGTGCATTAGGCCAAGGCCGAAAGCGGCCACGCCCAAAACCAGAAAGAGATTAAGTTGGCGGCGATACAAGTTCTTCTCCGGAGACATCGTTTGTTCGATGCTACTGATGCAGAATTCTGATCGCTAGTTACGGCAGACCACGAACGTCAGGAAACCTTGCCCTCCGCCAGCCATTTTCGGTTCGGGAACGTCCCGGTGCAGGCTTGCGCCAAAACCCCCGCGATTTGACGGCAAAGATCGTTAAAGCTAGTCTGGTTCTTTTTCCTGCGCAAAACATTTCCGTTTACACGATTTCACTTGGTAATGTAAGTGACTCTCTCGATGCAACCGTGGCATCTAAATGTTGCAGAAGTGAGGTTTTGCGAGTTCGGTTGCAGTTGGCGAGATGGTTGCTGTAATGGTTCACGGAGCCGGTTTATAAGATGACAAAATTTGTCACTCCGGTGAACGACGCGATCGAATCCGTAAGCCAAAGTAAGGAGAGCTAGGCACCCAGTATGAAGACCATTGCCAGCACAGTTCTTGATCCTAGTCGCCGGAGCGGTGATGCCCGAGATTTTGAAGGGGGGCTTCGGCGGAAAATCGTTGGCCAGGACGCGGCGGTCGAAAAGGTCGTCGAAATTTACCAGATGTTCCTGGCTGGCTTAAATGCTCCGAATCGCCCAGTGGGCAATTTGCTCTTTCTGGGCCCCACGGGTTCGGGTAAGACTCGCGTGGTTGAAGCGCTTGCCGAGACACTTTTTGGTGACGCGCGCGCCTGCATTAAGATCGATTGCGCCGAATTCCAGCATTCGCACGAAATCGCAAAACTGATTGGATCGCCTCCGGGCTACCTGGGTCACCGCGAGACCCACCCCCTGCTTACGCAGGAGGCCCTGAATCAGTGGCACACAGACAAGCTGAAGATGTCGATTTTGCTGTTCGACGAAATCGAGAAGGCGTCCGACGCGCTTTGGCAGCTTTTGCTCGGAATCCTTGACAAGGCTACGCTCACACTCGGCGACAACCGCCGGGTGGATCTCTCACAGTGCATCATCATTATGACCTCGAACCTGGGGGCTGGAGAGATGAGCAACCTTGTCGGGGGTGGTTTCGGGTTCGCGCCCAAGGCCAGCCTGGTGGATGAGGCCTTTGACGAAAAGATCAACCGTACCGCGGTGGAGGCAGCCCGTCGCAAGTTCACGCCCGAATTCATGAACCGCATCGATAAAGTCGTGGTTTTCAAGACCCTGCGGCCGGAACACCTGCAGCAGATTCTGGAAATCGAACTGGGAATGGTCCAGCAGCGGGTGCTTATGGCTTCCGCGGCGAACCAGTTCGTCTTCTCCTGCACGCCGAAAGTGAAGAACTTTTTGCTGCACGAGGGCACGGACGCCCGCTACGGGGCTCGCCATCTGAAAAGAGCGATTGAGCGGCACCTTGTATTCCCGTTGGCGAACCTGGTGGCCACCGGCCAGATACGGCTTGGAGATTTCGTCCGCGTCGATTTGAGCCCTGAGGGGAGCCTGACGTTTGTGAAGGAAGCCGAAGGAGCAATGGTGCCAATGTTGATGGAGCGCTATGGCGCAGCCGCCACCGCACCGAGCCTGGCCAGTCGCGCTGTCAGGCCAATTGCCAAACCCAAAGAGTTCACGGCAACACCTGGCAACGAAACCAAGTAGACTCTGGCACGAAGGGAAAAGCCCAGCAAACTGCTGGGCTTTTCTTTTTGGTGCCTACAATCCAACTATCTTCCCGGTTAAAACCTGATTCAATAATCATGTGGCGAATGCTTTCACCTCCAGCAGGAAGCGCACCCTGATTCTTTGTTTGTTGTTGGCGACCGGCACGCTGTCACTGTACAGCCGGGTCACGCATGCGGGATTCTTGCGTTACGACGACGATCGCTATGTGGTGGAGAATCCGTATGTGCGCGCGGGCCTTCATTGGAGCACCGTCACTTGGGCGTTTACCACTTTTGAACAGGCCAACTGGCACCCCCTGACCTGGCTTTCCCACGCAGTAGATGGCCGGCTTTTCGGAATGAACCCGGCCGGCCACCATTCGATCAATTTGCTGCTTCATACCGCGAACGTTGTGTTGCTGTTTCTCCTACTGCAATGGCTGACCGGATGCACCGGGCGCAGCTTAGTGGTTGCCGTACTGTTTGCGGTTCACCCAGTGAACGTCGAGTCGGTGGCTTGGATCGCCGAGCGCAAGACTGTGCTGTCCATGTTCTTTTTCCTGCTCACGCTGCTGGGGTACGGACACTATGCCCGTAAGCCGAGTGTTGCCCGGTATGTGGCCGTCTTAGTCGGCTTCTCGATGGCTCTGATGTCTAAGCCGATGGCGATCACCCTGCCGTTTACCCTTTTGCTGTTGGATTACTGGCCGTTGGGAAGGTTGAGATCGAGGGAAGAATTCAATGGTAAAGATTCTCAAATTAACGGGAACGTCATTGGCAAAGAGCGGTCAATCGGTTGGCTAGTCATCGAGAAGTTGCCGCTTTTCGCGATGTCGGCTGCTAGCGCAGTGGTCACGATGAAGGCACAGCGAGCCGGGGGCGCACTCACTGTTAAATATCCGGTACTGGCACATTTGCAAAATGCGGTTGTCAGCTACGTGCTCTACATCGGCAAGGCGATTTGGCCGGCGCGCTTGGCGGCGCTTTATCCGTATCCACAAAACGGCTGGCCTGGCAGCGTCGTGCTTGCAGCCGCGGCCTTCTTAATCATCGCGACTGGCGTGGTGCTGAAATACCGCGAACGCCGGTATCTGCCGTGGGGATGGTTCTGGTATCTGGGAACGATGGTTCCGATGATCGGCTTGGTTCAGGTCGGTAACCAGGCCATGGCGGACCGCTATGCTTATCTGCCGTTTGTAGGGCTGTTCGTAATTGCTGTTTGGGGGAGCGCAGATATCGCGAATCGGTTCGCGATACGAAGATACGTTGCGGTAAGCGCTGTCGTGATCGTGATTGCGTTGTGCCTAGTCACGTATCGGCAGCTGGCTTACTGGCACGATGATTTCAGCCTGTGGTCGCACACCTTGGCGGTGACGCATCGCAATTTCGTGGCGGAGGACAATTTCGGAAACGCACTGATCAAGGCCGGCAGATACGACGAAGGCATCGCGCACTTCCGCAATGCCGCTGAGATTGAGCCTGGAGATCCAGTCAGCGAAGTGAATCTTGGAATCTATGCCCAGCAGCACGGAGATTTGCAGCAAGCCGCTGCGCGCTACCAGTACGCGTTGCAGTTGGCTTCTGATCCGCAGGTGCGGGCTGCGGCTTATGCCAATCTAGGCGGCGTCTACTTTACGCTTCACGATTACTCGCGCGCAAAAGAGAATTTTGAGACCGCGCTTGAGTTGAATTCGAGAAGCTCATTTATCTTTCTGCACATGGGATTGATCGCGCAAAAGAATTCAGACTGGAACAGTGCGATCCGTTATTACGCCACTTATGTTGCCGTCGAGCCCACGGATATCGGATATTTTCTGCTCGGGCAAGCTCTCGATCATGCAGGGGACTCCGACCGGGCGAAGCTGGCTTATCAGCAGGCACAGCGGTCTTCGCGGAACATAGACGAGACACGCAAGGCAGCCGCCAAGCTCCTGGCGGAGTAGAGAGTCGGATCGAATCCTGATCAATCCTTGACGGAATTCGCTATTTCCGGAATCACTGCCCGCAGCAAGGCAACAAAATCTCCACGCACGCGTTCGGTAGTTTCGAAAACTTCGTCGGAGCTGAGAGGCTTGTCCAGAATGCCGGCGGCCATATTAGTTACGCAGGAAATCGCCAGAACATTGATTCCCATGTGACGCGCGGCAATAACTTCCGGTACTGTGGACATGCCAACCAAATCCGCGCCGATGGTGCGCAGGTAGCGGATCTCCGCTGGGGTCTCATAACTGGGACCGAGCAGGCCAGCGTAGACGCCTTCGGGCAAATCTTTGCCCAGGCGTTGTGCCTCCTTGCGGGCAATCTCTCGGTAGGGCTTCGAATACGCGTGGGTCATGTCAGGGAAGCGTTCGCCGAAACGCTCGTCATTCGGTCCGACTAGGGGATTCTGGCCTTGCAGATTTATGTGATCGCTGATCAGCACCAGCGCGCCTTGCTTGTAATTGAGGTTGATACCTCCGGCAGCATTAGTGAAGATAATCGCGCGGACTCCCAAGCGGGCAAAGACGCGCACCGGAAACGCGACTTGCTGGGCCGAGTATCCTTCGTAAAGATGCACGCGGCCCTGCATGGCAATTACCGGCACTTTGGAGACAAAGCCGATGACCATTTGGCCAGCGTGACCAATTGCGGTGGAGCGCGGAAAATGCGGAATGACGGTGTATGGAATCCGAACAGGTTTCGCGAGTTCTTCCGCAAAACTTCCAAGGCCTGAGCCCAGAACTAATCCAATGCGAGGACGGACAGATGTGTGCGAAAGAAGATGCTTCGCCGCAGATTCGGCGTGCGCGAAATCATCCGTCGTTGCTAATGCCTTGGATGACATAGCCCGGAATATTTCCTGGTCGCGTTTTTCCTTCGTGTATCTTTGTGTCGTTCGTGGTGCAAGAAATTCATTACCCACGAAGGACACGAAGTAACACGATGGTCAGCGGCATCTTGCTAAAACTTCTTTTCAAAGGTAGCGAAATCCTGCTCCAGCGTCCGTTGCAAATTAGCCTTTTCTTTTGCGTCCAGAAAGCTGTACTCCAGGCTTTGTCGCGCCATGCGTTTGAGATCGACATAAGACAGATTGTAAGTTTCCGTCGCCCGTAGATACTCGTGCGTCATGTCGGACCGCGAAACCCCTTCATCATCGGTCGCCAGAGCAACCGGCACGTTGTACTTTCGATAAATCGGCAGCGGATGATTGTCGCCCTTCACGCCAAGAATCACGTCGTTCGAAGTCAGGCAAATCTCCACGAGAATTTTGCGCTTGGCCATTTCCTGCAAAAGTGGCACCGCATTATGCTCATCCATCACGGCCACGCCGTGTCCAATTCGCTCGGCATGGCCTAACTCGATCGAGTGGCGAATGTGAAAGCTTAAACCTTCGGGAGGAACCAGCCCCATTGCCAGTTCTCCGGCATGAAGGCTGATGTGTACTTTGGGATAAATGCCATGTAGATAATCGAGCATCCGCATGTGCAAAGTGAAATCGCGCATGGGGATGTACCAGTCTTCCGGCATAACAAGGTTCAGCCCAACCACGCGCGGATCAGTCGAAGCCAGTTCGAAGCCGGTCAGCATTTGCGCGAATACTTGTTCTGGGGGAAGTCCGCGCAGAACCTGGTAAAGATAGCGAACCGTGACGTCACAACCCATCGGGCTGGATTCTGCCATGGACGGGCGAGGACGCCCGTCGCCCCACGGATCGAAGTCGCCGCTGCACCCGAGCATTTGTCGCGCGGTAGCCTCTTCTTTGTTGAGCTCTTCGCGGGCTGCGGCCACGGCGGGTTTGAGACCGCCGGATAGTAGCTTTTCACGCATGGCGGAGAAATCGGAGTTCCATCCGCGCTTTGCGCCGAGTTCGGCCGACTGCATTCCTCCGATGGTGTGCATCAGCTCGAGGTATTCGAGATGATCGGCGGCGGCCCGCTCCATGGCTCGAGCTGTGGCGTCGCCCATGTGGTTCCTGCTAGCCAGATCAAATTTGAAAAAAGTGGCAAAGAAATGATCGTGGCCGGATTCGCGTCCGCGCTCCCAGTTGCGCATCGACCAGGCGTCGATGATTGTGTTGTAAAGCGCGGGATCATGATAGCCGCATTCGATCGCTGGTTTGGCCGCGGCCCCGTCGCACGTTGAATCGCACTTGCCAGCGACGGCAGACATCGTGGCTCTGTCAAGGCAAAGTTTGTCCTGGGCTGCATAGTCGATTAAATCCTCTGCATAAATCGCGCCGCCGAGATGGTTGTGCAGGTCTCCGCCCTTGGGCATCTCGCGCAAGAAGGCCAGCGCTAGGGGCGGCGAATGCCGGACGCTCTCCAAGTAATGGTTGGCGCGCTGTTCGGGAGTCGCGCGAGATTGAGCGGACGCGAATTGTCCGCAAGTCAAAACTACAACAAGCAGAATGAACTGCGCAGTATTCGCCTTCCGCAATCCGCCTCTCATTATTCGTAGCTACGCAATTCGTCTTCTAAAAACTGAATGCCAGCGACATCTGCACCTGCCGCGGGCTGCCGATGGTTTTGTTGGTCACGCCCAGCCCCAACTGGGACGTCGGAGTGTATAGCGGCTGGCCCGCGGTCGGAAAATCGTTGAAGTTCACGTTCTGTGAAATATCATCGAGCGGAACGTCAAAGCTCGTGGTATTAGTCACGTTGAAAACATCGAACCGGTATTTCATTGTGACACGCTCGGTGAGCTGCGTGTCTTTCACTATCGAAATGTCCGCGCGTCGCTGCCAGGCCTGCCGGAAGATATTTCGATATCCGGAGCTGAAGTTGGTTTCGAAAGTATCACTATTTGGAATTGCTCCGCCCAGACCACCGGGGGCGACCAGCGGCAGGGTAAAGCAAGAAGCCTTCAACGCCAATTCGGATGCAATCGGAGTACCGGTGCCGTTAAACGAAAAAGCGCCCGAGGCGCCGGTGACGGCACTCTTCGCCGTGCAACCGGGAGCCAGCGGAACGATGGGGTTCTCAATGCCGTCCGATGTGCCGTAGAAAATACTGCCCACCGCTCCCGAGAAGTCAATCACGCTGTAGGGCTGGCCGCTCTGGATCACAGTGATTCCCTGCAGCGACCATCCATCGGCCAGTTTTCCCTTCATGGTCGAAAGCGCAAAGAACTTCGGCAACTGATACACGTAACTGAAGTTGATGACGTGAGTGCGGTCGAAGTCGGATGATCCATAGGCATCGTGAAGATGCTGGGCATTGCTTCCGTTGTAAAAAAGACCTAGCGCACTCTGCTCGTCCAGCGCGTGCGAATAGGTGTAAGAAAAGCCCACTTGCAATCCGTGGCTTAGGCGTTTTTCGATGTGGGTTTGCAGGGCGTTGTATGCAGAAACGCCCGCGGCCGTGTAGCTTAACGACTCGGCCGAATATCCGATATACGGGACCCGCAAGTCGACATTGCCGCCTTCATAGGTGGCCAGGTAGGGATCTCCGTTGTTCAGGGTTGCATTGCCGACTGTGTAGCCATAGGTAGATTGCTGGCACGCCAAGTTTGTCATGGATGGCAGGCAATGGATGGGATGTGCGGGCGAGGCGATTCCCGCCTGATTGAACGGAACCGGGATAACTTCGTGGCGTCCGAAATTGCCCACGTATCCCACTTCAATCGCCAAGTCTTTGCGCGGCTGCCATTGAATATCCAACGTGTCGTTGATGGTGTAGGGCAGCTTGTTGGCGCGATTGTAAGTTGCGAAGGAAAACAGCTGTTGACCACCAATGATCCCGGCAGCGTTGGGCAGGAAATTTGTAATATCCGCTGGGTTTCCCGTAGGAGGCCGCTGCAGCGTTGTGCCCCACGGATTCGAAAAACTCTGCGGAGCGCAGGTCGGAATGAATCCCAGATAGAGGCTCTGCGGCGAGCAGACCTGCGAGTTCACGTAAGGAGGAGTCTGGTTGAATCCGTACGGTCCACCTGTGATCACGCCCGCAGCAAAACCAGGCGAGAGATACGAGAACAGCTCGCCACGATCGTAGTACATTCCCGTCCCGGCGCGCACTACAACTTTGTCGTGGAACATGGATGGGCTCCAAGCTACGCCGAGGCGCGGCGCGAAACCCCATTGCCGGCCCGTCAAAGTCGTATTGCTGACGCCCTTCGTGGGAAATTGCTTGTTGTTTCCTGCGATTATGAACCCGTTTGAGGTAATCGTGTCTGTCGATGCGTCATACGAGTAGAGGGAAGGATCGAAATTGTAAATGCGCCCATACTTCTCAGTCAGACCTCCATCCCAATCGAAGCGCAGTCCGGCGCTGACGCTCAAATTCGGCCGGAACTGATACCGGTCCTGCACATACAATCCCGTCTGTCCCGATCGGAAGTAGCGGTTGGGATTTCCCTGCAAGTAGGCGGTTGTGATGAATCCGTCTGAAGTGTACGAAGTCGGCTGGCCGGTTAGAAACTGCGAGAAGTCAAAAAAACCGATCATGCCATAACCGGCCCGATCATCGCGAGTATTCAGCTGGGTATAACCATAGCTTCCGCCGAAATTCACCGTGTGCCGGCCCAAGACCCAAGTCGCGTTGGCCGACGGCATGATGCGGTTCTGAAATACTCCGGTGAACGCGGCCTGGGCGGCCGCGCTTCCACCAAAATTCATGGCGGCGTTGAATACTCCCCCGACGTTGTTAGGAGAAAAGTTACCCAGGCTATCGGCAATCGTGATCCCGGGGAATCTGTTGTCGCCGAACGTATTGATACTCAGTGGCCCATTGGCTGACGGGATATTATTGGGTGAAAACGGCTGCCCAACCGTGCTGTAGATTTTCTCGCGAAGAATGCCAAGCACTTCTACGACGCTCAGGTTGGGCTTCAGTGACTGCACGTTGCTAATCGATGCTACCTGGCTTCCTGCATCGAGATGCTGAGTGAAACCAGGAACATTTGCGTAAGCGTAAGGGGCAACGCTTGGGTCGTGCTGGTAATAGTATTTCAGCGCGATCGTGTCTTTCGAACTCTTGTTCCAATCAAGATTCGCCACTGCCTGATCGGCGACAAATAGTGCTGTTCCCGGCACGAACGCATTTTCCGGAAAATTGGGCGTGGGAATATGGCCATTATCCGATGGAATCAAGAACTGGCCATTCGGCAGTTTGTATTGCAAGAGAGCAAGTGCGACAGGATCTACGTTAGCTGCTGTGATAGTCGGCTCGCCATTGGGAATGAGGTCATTGTGGTTTGCGATAGCCGCCAAGCCTGCAGCATTCCTGTTGTTATCTTCCAGTCCGAAAGGCACCGCGGGCCGCGAGCTGCCGATCTCCTGATCGGAAGCATGCACGTGCTGATAACTTACGAAGCCGAACACTTTGTCCTTAATAATTGGCCCGCCCAGCGTTCCACCGGCGGTATAACGGTGCAGCTGTGGCACCTTCTGATCAGCAGGAATGTTGGGATCTTGATTGAAGAAAAATGGCGCAGCGTTAAGCCAATCAGTGCCGCGATGGCCGTACAAGCCTCCATGAAGATTATTGGTGCCTGACTGGGTGCTCATGTCGATGTGCGCGCCGCTGGTTGACCCTTGCTGCGCATCGTACATGGACGTGTTCACACGCAATTCCTGAATCGTTTCCGGCGCGGGAGTTGGCAACGCTTGGCCAATGGCCAGGTAAGGAGACGCAGTGCTCTGCACCGGCGCGGCACTGGCGGAGGCTGCGCCGCTGGTTCCGGTGTTAAGCACGACTCGGGCCGACAGCACCTGGCTGGTGCTCTTGCCATTAAAAAGATTACTGGCGTCGACGCCATTCAGCAAAAAGCTATTGCTGGTATCGCGCTGGCCGTTGGCCCAGATGGGGGCGTTCCCCAGCCCACTGTTTGCGCCGGTACCACCGGGCAGTTCTGCGTTGACCCCGGGAGAGAGAATCGCGAGACCAGTGAAGCTTCCCGTCGGAAGCGGTACAGATTCAATCTGCTGCTCTTCGAGGATGTAACCGTTCGTGGTGTCGGCGGCATTCATCAGCGGCGAAGACTGAACTTCCACGGTCTCGCCCACCTGTCCTACCTCGAGCGTGGCGTTCACTGTCGCGGTGCGATCGGCTTGCAACGCGATCGACGGGATCTTCTGGGTCTGAAATCCCTCATGCGTGAATGTCAGCGTGTAGGTGCCAATGGGCAGGTTCACGAACAGATATCCGCCGGTGTCGTTGGTCTTCTGCACACGGGTGAGTGTGGTCTGGTCGCCAACTATAGTGACTGTGGTATCGGGCAAAACGCTGCCGGTTTTATCGGTGACCGTGCCAGTCATGCCGCCGAGTGTCTGTTGGGCTTCCATATTTGGTAAAAAGGCGAATGCAGCAAGCCATGCAGCGACAAAAAGTCTCATTCTCATTGACATGAAAGTTAGCCCCTAAGTGGAAGTGACACTTGCGATTGACCACGGACATTAAACCGCTGCAGCCGAATTCTTCAAGCAAAAAATCGCATTGCTCGCGGCAGACCGCAGCATTGAACGGACCTCAAAATATTTCGCCTGGAAAATCTGCGAACCAATGTACGCGAATTTTGCTCCGAGCGGAAGCCCATCGCCAGTGAAACTTTCTTTGGTGCCCATTAAATGTTTTTATTTTGACCTGTGGGTAATGATTTAGCGGTCAGCCAATCTCAGGAGATCAGCATGCCTGCAATCGAGGCCGACATCAGGTTGGCCATTGTTCCTGCCAGCATTGCGCGCAGGCCGAGGCGGGCCAGATCTCCGCGGCGATTGGGCGCTAACGCGCCGATGCCGCCAATCTGGATTCCAATTGAACTGAAATTCGCGAAGCCGCACAACGCGAAGGTGGCGATAGTGAATGAACGTGGGTCGAGTGTCTGCTTGATGGTGCCAAGCTTCGCGAAAGCGACAAATTCATTGACCACCATGCGTGTGCCGAGCAGATTGCCAATTGATGCGGCATCGTGCCAGCGGATCCCGATAAGCCACGCAATGGGCGCAAACACCCACCCAAATACTTCTTCCAGACTGTAGGGGAACCATGAAACGTGAATATGGACCCAGCCCATCATTGCATTGACCAGCGCCAGCAACGCTAAAAACGTGATGAGCATGGCGCCAACGTTCAACGCCAGATGCAGCCCATCGATTGTGCCGCGTGAGATCGCGCCCAGAATATTCGATTCTTTTTCCATCTGCGGCATTTCGACGCGGCCCGCGGTTAGCGGCTTCTCGGTCTCTGGCACGAGCATTTTTGATATTAGTAACGTGCCCGGGGCAGTCATGATGACAGCAGCCAGCAGGTGTTTCGCCTCTGCGCCGCCGACGGCGATGTAGGCGGCCATCATGCCTCCGGAAATGTGGGCCATGCCGCTGGTCATTACCGTCATTAGTTCAGATTGAGTCAGTTCTGCTAGAAAGGGCCGGATGGTGAGCGGGGCTTCGGTTTGTCCCATGAAAATACTGGCCGCGATGTTGAGCGACTCGGCGCCACTCGCGCCCATGACCTTGGTCATGAGCCATGCGCCGGCCCGGATGATGAGCTGCATAATGCCGAGGTGATAGAGCACGGCAAAAAATGCAGCGATGAAGATGATGGTGGGAAGCACCTGGAAGGCAAAGATCAGCCCCAAGGAAGATTGCTGTTTGCCGAGCTCGCCGAAAACAAAAGTCGAGCCGTAGTAGGAAAAGTCAAGAAGGTGTTTGGCCCAGTAGCCTGCGCGCGCAAACAACCATTCTCCGCTTTGCATTCGGAGCACGAACACTGCCAGGACAAATTGCAACCCAAGTCCCCATGCGACGGTTTTTACACGGATCGCGCGGCGATTAGTCGAGAAGACAAAAGCCAACGCCAACATGGTGAGCAAGCCTAGCAATCCTGTAAAACGTCCCATGCTGTCTCCTCTAAGGCTGGACGGGCGAGACGCCCGTCTCTCCACCAATTACTTGGCGCACCAGGCTGTTTGCTTTTGGCGGTCGCACTTCTGCTATGCGAAAGCTTTTTTGCAGCAGCGCCGCAGCCTCATCAGCCTGAGCCTCAGAATTGTAATGGATGGTGCAAAGCGGCTCACCAGCAGCGACTGCCTCGCCAAGTTTGCGATGCACGACGATTCCTACTGATGGATCAACAGCATCTTCTTTTTTTGCCCGCCCACCGCCTAGTATCACTGACGCGATTCCGACTGCCTGGCTATTAATCTCGGCGACAAAGCCCGAAGTCAGGCTCAAAACCTCTTTAATGTGCTTCGAGCGAGGTAGCAGGGAAGGATCGTCGATGACTCGTTCGTCTCCGCCCTGCAGCACGACCATTTTTCGAAATACTTTGAGTGCCTCACCCGACCGAATCAGTTTTTCTGCGTTCGCTTTGCCGAGAGCAGGCGTGTTTTCTACGCCTCCGAGATAAAACATCCAACCGGCCAACTCAAAACATAATTGCCGCAGATCCTCGGGGCCCTCGTCTCGAAGCACTTCGAGACATTCCATCACTTCGAGAGAATTTCCAACCCGCGTGCCGAGAGGCTGGTTCATGTCGGTGATCAATGCGACCACTTTCTTGCCGACAAGTTCGCCGGTCTCAACCATCAGTTCAGCCAGGAAGTCTGCATCTTCCTCTTTCTTCATGAACGCGCCGGAGCCGGTCTTTACGTCGAGCACCAGCGCGTCGATTCCTTCTGCCAGTTTTTTGCTCATGATGGAAGCACAAATCAGATAAGGACTTTCGACGGTCGCGGTGACGTCTCTCAATGCGTAAAACTTGCGATCGGCGGGGGCAATTTCCGCCGTCTGTCCGATCATCGAACAGCCGCAGGCCTTCAGCACGCGACGGAATTCCGCAATGCTGAGGTTTACGTTAAAACCTGGAATGGATTCCAGTTTGTCGAGGGTGCCACCGGTGTGGCCGAGTCCGCGGCCGCTGATCATGGGGGCGATCAATCCTCCCGCGGCTGCGAGCGGCGCGAGCACCAGCGATGTCTTGTCCCCGACGCCGCCGGTCGAGTGCTTGTCCACTTTGGCGGCGCGGAATTCCGAAAGATCGAGCACTTCGCCGGAATGCAGCATGGCGTTGGTCAGCGCTGCGGTTTCTGCCCGCGACATTCCACGTAATACCACAGCCATCAGCCATGCGGACGCCTGATAATCAGGAATGTCGCCACTTGTATACGCCGCGACGAAGGATTCGATTTCCGCAGCCGAAAGTTCCTGCCCGTCGCGTTTTTTGGTGATTACGTCGATGGCGCGAATTGGCGACGCCTCGCTGCGCAAACGAAGTGAGGTCACTGGAGCCGAAATCCTTCTGGCAAAAGCTCAGTGATGGGGCTTTCTTTCCATCCCGCCGCGCTTTGGAAAACGACGATTGCATCGGAGCCGAATTCGTAGATAACCTGCCGGCAGGCTCCGCAGGGTGAGCAGGGCACCCCTTGGTCGTTTACCACCGCAATAGCTTTGATCAGCAGATCCGGCCCGGATTGTGCGACCGCGGAAAAGACCGCAGTGCGCTCCGCGCAGTTGGTGAGCCCGTAGGATGCGTTCTCCACGTTGCAGCCGGAAAATATTTCATCTTTCGCGGTCAGCAGAGCCGCGCCAACTTTGAAGTGAGAATAAGGCGCATAGGCATGTTGCACGGCGGCACGGGCGGCCTGAACCAATTCGTCGCGTTGCTCGCTGGAGAGTGTTCGAGTCACGAGGCCTTCTTGACATCTCAGAATTGCGGATTGACGGTTTGCGACTTGAAGTCGGACAAGAGTGTCCGACCCACACGGCTTGCGCGACTACTTATTTCTCCACCAGCAGGACTTTTTCCATCCCGTCGATCTCTTTGAGTTTGACTTCGATCACCTCGCGCATAGTCGTGGGGACAGTGCGTCCTATGAATGCGGCTTCAATCGGTAACTCGCGATGGCCGCGGTCGATAAGGACACAAAGCTGTACTCGGCGCGGGCGGCCGTGGGAGAACAATGCATCCAACGCGGCGCGAATCGTGCGTCCGGTGAAGAGAACATCGTCGACCAGGATAATGTTCTTGTCCTGAATGTCGAAGCCGACTGCGGATTTCTGTACCACTGGCTTTGGGCCTACGGTTGAGAGATCATCGCGGTAAAAAGTAATATCCAACGAGCCGGTGGGGATTTTTGTGCTTTCGATCCGGCTTATCAATTTGCCGAGGCGTTCGGCCAGCGGCACGCCCCGACGTTTGATTCCAACCAGTCCCAGCCCTTCGACGCCGTCATTTTTTTCGACGATTTCGTGGGCCAGGCGAAGGAGAGTCCGCTCCATCTCGGATGCCGACATCAGTTGCGCTTTTTCTCGTAGGCCAAAGTTGTGCAAGGTACTCTCGGTTGCCATGAGGTTGCATGATACGCAGGCTGGAGGCGGGCTGCAAGGCCTTTGCGGCGGCTCAATTCCTAGGGATTCCGTCCGAGCTAAACACCCTTTTGTGCCATGCAAATAACAGTGCCAAGCCGATGATCATCAATCCGATGCACAAGCCAATCCATATGCCCAGCGCGCCCCAGCGCAAGCGAAAGCACAAGAAATAGCCAAGCGGGATCCCGATAAACCAGTAAGCCACAAGGTTAGCGAGCATGGGAGTCTTCGTATCGCCAGCGCCGCGCAGGGCCCCCGTGGTCACAACTTGCACGCCGTCAAACAACTGAAATGCAGCCGCGACCAACAGCAGCGTGGCTCCGACTCGAACCACGGCTGGATCTGGAGAGAAGGCCCGCGCAATTACTTTTGGTATGGACACGAATACCAGCCCCGCGCAAGCCATGAATCCAGCTCCGAGAATTATTGCCGACCACCCGGCGCGGCGCGCACCTTCAGGATCGCGGCGGCCCAGTTGTTGCCCAACCCGGACTGCGGCGGCTGAACTGATGCCGTAAGGGACCATGAAGGTGAACGCGGCGCAGTTCAACGCGATCTCATGCCCCGACAGTGGTACCGGCCCGAGCTTGGCGCAGATCGCGGTTGCCCCAGAGAACGCTCCGATCTCGACCAGAATTTGTGCGGCGGCTGGCGCTCCCAGCTTCAGCAGCGCCCAGATTCTGGCTGGATCGATCTTCAGCGTGAAGGCTGAGCGCGAAAGTTTTGCCGATGCGCGTTTGGACTCCACCCACGCCAGCGTAATGGCCAGCACCAGCACCATGTAAATGCGGGCAAAGCACGTAGACCATCCGGAGCCGGTGATGCCTTCAGCGCGAAAACCGAGGTGCCCGTAAATCAGCGCCCAATCGCCAACCGCATTCACAATGTTCGCCGAAATCAAAGCAAACATGATCGGGACCGCCACGTTCACCGCCTGCAGATAACGCCGCAGCGCGAAATATCCAAACAATGGCAGCGTTCCCCAATTTAACGCCGCCAGGAATGGCTGCATCGGCCCGACGAGTTCCTCGCTGATTCCAAAACGTCGCATCAGCGTCGGCCAGAACGAGACTGCGAGCATCAATAACGGCGCGAGCAGGATCGCCAGCACGATTCCATTCAGCAGAGTGTTCCGCGCATCGTGCAGCTCCTCGCGACCATAAGCTTGCGCGACGAAGGTGTCCATGCCGAGGAGCAACCCGCCTCCAACAATTGCTACCGCGTGGTAGAGACTCTGGCCTAATCCGGTCGCGCCAATCGCAACCGCGCTGTCAGGCAAACGGCCGACCATGATCGTGTCCACCACCCCCATGCTCATCCATCCAACCTCGGCCATGATGAGCGGCAGAGCGAGGCGGAGCGTGAGGCGAAAGTCGCTGAGACGCGGCGCGGTCTGAATTTCAGCGGGCATTAGTTCTGTGATTTTACTGGGGCGTGGCAGCGTAACAGGGTGCACCTTCAGGCGTGCCGTAAATCTTCTCAGCGAACCGTTGGTTTTCTTGCGCTGGTTGCGGCCTTCAGTTTTTCAACTTCTGCCGCACTCAATCGCCGGAATTCTCCCGGAGGGATGTCCAGACTCAATGGTCCGTAGCGCACGCGCTTGATCTTTTCCACGTGATGGCCGATCTCCTCGAACATACGCCGGATCTGGCGGTTCTTGCCTTCAGTCAAGGTGAGTTCATACCATGGATTATCGCCTTCACGCACCAGACGCACTTTGGTGGGCGCGGTCCGAACGCGCTGCCCGGTTCTGGAATTCTTTTTGCCGGTGTATGTTTTGGGGGCACGGGCGTCCTCGCCCGTGCTGGTCTCATCATTCCGAGAACGTTTAAATCCGGAGAATCTGCTCTCAGTCGGTATCGACAGCCCGCGCCGAATTTTTTCGAGCCCCGCCTCGTTCGGTGTGCCCGCGACTTTCACTACATAAACTTTCTGCACATGCGACGCGGCCTTCATGAGTTTGTTGGAAAGTTCGCCGTCGTTGGTGAGCAGCAGCAGGCCTTCGCTGGCATAATCCAGTCGGCCGATAGGATAAACCCGCGCACGAATTCCGCGAAGAAGATCCATAACCGTAGGCCGCCCCTCGGGATCGCTGACGGTAGTGACGTATCCCTTGGGCTTATTCATCAGCAGATAAACCTGGCGCTCGGCCCCGTGCAGCAGCTTTCCGTTTACACGAATGTGATCATGCTCAGGGTCAGCTTTGCTGCCAAGCTCCGTGACCATGGTGCCATTCACCGAGACCGCGCCGGAGCTGATCAGTTTTTCAGCGCTGCGTCGCGAGGCGATTCCAGCAGCAGCAATGATTTTTTGAAGACGCTCAGAAGGCATGCTTAAAAAGATTATCAGGAAAGGCCTACCAGCTTATTTGCTGCCTTGGCCGACGTCAACCAACACTCCGAAGGAAAGGTGTATATACGGCGCCGAAGTGGAATACTCCCTGGAGAAGATTTCGCCGAGTCCGGCTTCCATAACAAAATGGACGTTATCGGAGACGCGTGCTGTGGTGCCGATCACACCTAGAGGAACTAGCGCACCGGGCAGATGGTTCCCGGATCCAGGACGACAAGAAGAGGCTTCGCACAAACCGCGCGAGGCCCCGAGACGAAGGGACATATAGTAGTTCCAAATCTTCTCAGGGTGATGGGTGCCCACGACTCCGGCGAAATCAGCGTTCACAGCTCCGCCGTCTCCCTGGTCCGAGGCTCCTACCCCCGCTTCGAGACGAAATCCATGAGTGACTCGAAACCGCGCGGCGGCCTTGGCCGTGATCCCAAGGCTGCCATCCGTTTGGTCGAACAGTTCTGTGTCAAAGCCAAGATCGAATCGGTTGCTCATTCCGCGGCGGAAGCGTAGAAGCCAGTCCAATCCACCGGCATGTATGCACGGGTCGGGCAGAAACTCGCCAAACCCTCCGAATGCCAGGCCCAGTTCTGTCCGCCCGCGCTCGACCGTGGCCGGGCCACCGAAAGTCGCCATCGGGGGCAGAGAAGCGATGGGTTGACAATTAGAAGAAGACTGCGACTGCCCGTATGCAGGCCAAAATAAGACCGTGGCGAGAGCGAGTGCGAACAGTCGCTGCGCTTCGCGGGGGCACAGGAGAGATCTGCGGCGTTGACGCTGTTGATGAACAAGCTGATGGCAGGTAGCGGAACACGGGGCGAACCGCAAGTTCATGCACGCTCCCCCTGTCGGAGTCTGCCCGAGATCGTAAGGTCAAGACTCTCCTCATTTGTCAGCTTTTTGTAACTTTTCGAAAGTGCCCTAATCGACTGCTAACCGAAGGCCAAGGGCGTGGGAAGCTCCTGTGGAAGGACTTTAAGATCACCGCAACTGTGCTGGTCGTCGACCCAAAGGGAAATGTTTCGCTCGGCACGATCCCAGGATCAGCGAGGGCAAAGTCCCGCACCCATGTCTTGCCATTAGGCTCGTCACCTCCATCACGAGTGGCGACTTCTCTTCCGGAGCTTTATGCGGTTTTGCTGGTTTCGATCTGACCTGGTTCTGATTGATCCTCTGCCTGTTCTGAGCTTGCCTCTTGAGGCTGTTGCCCCTCGACCGGCAGCAGGTCGCTTTGGAACGACTCGGCCACCAGCTTTTCGAACTCCTCCATGCTGGGAAGTTCGTTGACGTCTTTCAACCCGAAGCGGAGCAGGAATTCTTTCGTGGTCTTATAAAGGATGGGCCGGCCGATTACGTCTTTGCGGCCGGAAGTCGTGATGAGCTTGCGGTCGAGCAGGGTGGCGATCACGCCACTTGAATCCACACCGCGAATTTCGCTGATCTCAGGTATGGTGACCGGCTGTTTGTAAGCAATGACGGCGAGGGTCTCAAGCGCTTGCAGCGACAGCCGAATCGGCGGCTTCAAGCTTTTCGCGAACGAACGCACCAGGTCATGCTGCTCAGGCTTGGTGGACATGCGATATCCACCGGCGATCTGGCGCAGCTCGATGCCGTGGGCCTCGGAAGAATAATCGGCGATCAGTTCCTCGATGGCGGCGCGGGCTACCGATTTCAGCTCGGCCTCATCGCTGCCTGAATCTTTCAGCAAGGCGACAATCTGGTCTAGGGTGATGGGCGTTTCTGCCGCGTAAATGATAGCTTCGATTTTAGGTTTAAGGCTCATAAAACAGTTGTCAGTTCCCAGTGATCAATCTCAATATCCGTTATAACGTTACCCTGTTCATTTCCCGCTGCGATTTGTCTGACGTGTAAACCCGCGATCTGTTAACCGTGTAGAGTGGCCATTTATGGCCGCGTTCCTCCGGCAACATTAAAAGCGAGCTTTAGCTCGGCAAAATGTTGCTATCCGCAACTGCCAAGCTGAAGCTTGTCTTCATTCATCCTCGCTCTAACGCGGCCATGAATGGCCGCTCTACCACGATGGCTCATCTCCAATCATCTCTCACCGCTGTTTGCTCCGCCATGATGGCGTCGAATTCGTCCTGCTTGCGGACTAAAATCTCGCCGAACAGGCGGTCTTGGCGTAATTGGATCGCCTGCAATCGCACCAGCTCCAAGAGCGCCAGGAACATGCATACCAGCGCCTGACGCGATTGCACGTTGCGTAGGAATTCTTTCAGCCGCAGCGGGCGACCTTCTAAAGTCAGCCGCCGGCGCAGATATTCAATCATCTGCGAAACCGTGACGGTATCTTCATCCACCTGAATCATCGGCCGGGTGCGGGCGCGTTCAAGAATCTGCTGGAAGGTTTTCACCAGGTCGATGACGTCTGCGGCAAGCTCCGGCTCGGTGCCTTCGGCATCGATGAACTCGCGGATGGCTGGATTCGACCGCACCGCGTCTTCAATCTGCTGCTTCTGCATCAACATCTGCGCCGCTGATTTGAACTTCTCGTGTTCGATCAGACGGTTCACCAATTCCGCGCGCGGATCTTCCTGCTCTTCAGACGCCGCTGCAGGATCGCGCGGCAACAGCATCTTCGACTTGATGTGAATCAGCACCGCGGCCATGTAAATAAACTCTGCGGCGACGTTTACATCCAGCTCGCGCAACTTCTCAACGTAGGCAAGATATTGCGCCGTGATCTTGGCGATGGGAATGTCGTAAATGTCGATATCCTGCTTGCGCACCAGATCCAGCAGCAGGTCGAGCGGGCCTTCGTAAACGCTGGAAACGGCAACCGAGAAAGGGAAGTCATTGGCCTCCCGTTTTTCTCCAACCTGAGCGGCAGAAGGCACCGGAGCCGAAGGAAAGTCGTGAACGACTTTGGCGTGTTCTGGCAATGCGCTACTTCGCTCCTTGGGCGTTCGGCGCTTCGTAATCCAGGGACATCTTCATGGCCTCGCGCACTTCGTTCATCGTGGTCGCCGCCACTTTGCGGGCACGGTCCGAGCCTACTTCAAGGATATCCCAGGCCAGCCGTGGATTGTCCTCGTATTTTTTTCGCCGTTCCTGCATGGGTTTGAGAATCTGTACTAGTGAGTCGGCGGCCCAGCCTTTGCATTCAATACATCCGATGCCCGCTGACCGGCAGCCGGCGTCAACCTTAGCGTTGGTTTCACGATCACTGAATATCTTGTGCAAATCTCCGACCGGGCAAACGTCAGGATTCCCAGGATCGGTTCGCCGCACGCGTGCAGGATCGGTGACCATCGTCTTCAATTTCTGGCGAACGACCGGTTCGGGATCGGTAAGCAGGATGGTGTTGCCGTACGATTTTGACATCTTGCGGCCGTCGGTGCCGGGCAATTTTGCCGCGGGAGTCAACAGCGGTTGCGGCTCGGGAAAAACTTCTCCGCCGCGCAGACGGTAAAACATATTGAAGCGGCGTGCGATCTCACGAGTGAGTTCCACGTGGGGTACCTGGTCTTCGCCCACGGGGACGAAGTCGCCTTTGTAAATCATGATGTCCGCGGCCTGCAGCACGGGATATCCCAGGAAGCCGTAAGTTCCAAGATCTTTTTCTTTAATGTTCTCGCGCTGTTCTTTGTAGGTAGGCACGCGCTCCAGCCAGCCAAGAGGCGTGATCATGGAAAGCAGCAGGTGTAGTTCGGCATGTTGCGGCACATGCGACTGAATGAACATGGTGCAGCGATCAGGATCGAGGCCGGCTGCCAGCCAATCCATAAGCACTTCGACCGAGTTCTGTTTTACCTGCGAGGTATCGGCGTAATCGGTGGTGAGAGCGTGCCAGTCGGCAATAAAGAAGAAGCAATCGAACTGGTTCTGCATGCGCACCCAGTTGTCGAGTGCGCCCACAAAATTTCCCAGGTGCAGCTTGCCCGTCGACCGCATGCCGCTCAAGACGCGTTTTGGTTGAGTTCGTGAAGCCATCAGAGTCTCACCAACACTGAGTTAAATGCATCGATAAAAGGGAAAATGAGCCGGCCCAGTATTCCCCCGCCGAGGTAGATAAGCGCCAGCAGCCCAAGCCATCCGACTGTGTCATAAATCCGCTGGGCAGATACAGGCAGCAGATGACGAAGCACGTGACTGCCATCAAGCGGGGGGACGGGGATGAGATTGAATACAGCCAGAACAATATTAATGATCGCCAATTCGTAAAGAAAAAGACTTAGCGGCATCAGAATCGAACTGGTTTGAGCAGCGAGTAAGTCTAGGTTGTTGGGGTAAACTAGCGGCAAAACATGAATAATCGATTTTCCCAGCTTGGAGACCACCGCGATTGCGCCCAATGACAGGGCTGTGGCGCAGACAACTGCGAAATTGCTGATCGGTCCCACCACGGAAGTCAGTATGTCATCCAACACTGGCCGGCGGAAGTTTCTTGGATCAACCGGTGTCGGCTTGGCCCAGCCAAGCATGGGGATGTGGGCAAGAACCGCGACCAATGGCAACAATACCGTGCCCACGGGATCAATATGCTTGATCGGATTTAGGGTGATCCGTCCCAACATTCGCGCTGTCGGATCGCCGCGCTTATTTGCCATCCATGCATGCGCTGATTCGTGAACGCTGATAGCGAACACAAACGCAATAATCTGGAACAGGATGTCAACGTGTTGGAGGGTCATGTATTAATTGAAGAATTTGCGAATTTGAGAATTGTCGAATCGCCAATTTGGATTCCAGGAGCAATCAGCTAATTCGTCAACCCGCAAATTCATCAATTCGAGAACGCTTTTCTTGGCTTCGATACTAACAAATTCTGCTGCTATTGGCTGTCGGCTGAACCGGCCGTTGCTGGCGGAGCGATCGTCTTGACTTTAATGGTTTTTGCCGGCACCCCAGCCACGATGTTGTAAGGCGGGACATCCTTAGACGCTACGCCGATCGAGCCCACCATTCCATGTTCAGCTATACGCACCCCACTCATTACGGTCGCGTGGTAAGTCACGCGAGCGCGCGGACCGATTTCTGTTTTGTGATTGGTGATGATCATGCCATCGTTCAAGTCGTGGGCATGGGTATAGACGTTCGCATAATCCGAAATCGAGCTGCCCTGATGGATGATGAGTTCACCGCGGTCATCAAGCAGAACATATTTGTGGATGGTGCAATTGTCTTCCACGGTGAGGTTGTAACCGAATGTAAGCTCGACGCCGTGAAAGATCTTCACGTTCTTGCCGCAGTACTTAAAGACATGTTTAGCCAGCATGGAGCGCATTCGAAATCCCAGCCAGTGATTCAAACCCACCGGCGAGCGATCGTACATCATCCAAAACCAGATCAGCGGCTTGCGCTCGGCGTATTTCGCGGCATCAACGTCGCCGTAATATTCAGGCTCGAGAGTCGCATTCCGCGGATCGAATGTATGCACGAGCGCACGTTGCGCCAAATCGCCTGACGGGGAGGCGTAGGGCCGACCGAGATAAATTTCGTGCAACGCCTCGCGTACGACATCGCTGCGATGCTCGGGATCTTTGTTGGCGAATTCGGAATCGAGGCGCTCGATCCATTTCAGAAAAACGTCGCTGGCTTCCGGCGTGGGTTGCAGGTTGCGGTATTCGTATCTTGGCATCGGTTTTCCTCTGGCGCTCGCAGAAAGCGTTAACCACTAAGGACACTAAGTTACACGAAGCAAGGCGGAAATTTCTTTAAGACCTTGGTGGCGTACTCTGTTATCAGCGGCTTACTTCTGAATAATGGTGAGCTCGTGGGTCCCGACAGTGGCATCGTCGATTCGATCCGCCAGCGCGAATTGCGAGTCGATGCCGAGGTCCGGGTATTTCGGCGTAAGGAACTTGTCGACGAACAACTGCAGCACGAAGCGCGGCACTTCCACGTCGTCGATCGACACCGAATCCACGTGGACGTGGCCTTTTCCTTGGGAGCCATGAGCGTGCGCTACAACCACGACGTCGTGAATTCCGCTGAAGACGGAAAGCAGCGGGTTGGACGAGTGCGCGCCCTCGCGAATGCGATCGAAATCGACGCGGGCGTTTCCGGTTATGACGCCGTCTTCGCCCTCGAGCTTTACCGACTCAACTCCCGCAGGCAGGCGCACATGGTCAGATGCCAGGTAAGCGTTGACCTCGGCTTCGCTAAAGACCGTAGGGGTCTGGCTCGGCCGAGGCGAATGTCCGTTGGCTTCGACGTGATCGATTTTTCGCTCCGCCGAATCAAGGTCGCGGGAGCCGGACTTTGCGACGACATTCAGCGGCAAGCACAGCAAAACTAAGATGGCAGAACGTTTTAAGTTCACGGTTTCAATGCGGCCTGGGTTGGTGGGTTCGTGATCGGCGAGACGCGAGTCCGATCGAGGGTGCCCGAAACATTGTAACCACCGGAATTGTCGCCAGTCATCTTCAGATTCAAATCGCCCGCCAGTGATGCCGTGCCGCTGACGTTAAAAACCCCGCTGTCGCTAACGAGTTCCGTGTCATCCAACGAAAAAGCTCCATCACGAAAAACCAGCTGACCGGAAAACACACTGCTGTGGAGCGGCCCTGCATTCTCACTAAGAATGACGTGGGGAAAGTCGCTATCTCTAATGGAGAAGGTGGCGTCAAGTTCGGCTTGTTTCAACAAATCCTGAAGGTTCCAGCCGGCAGTTGTGAATCGATAATTTGCCGAACCCTCTCCATCTATCCAACCCGTGCGCATAAGTTCGGCGATGGATGAGAGCGACACTCCATCGAAGTTTCCAGTTCCTGAATACATCGGCGGCCGCACTGAAAAATCAGCTTTCAAATTTACTACGGTTTGGCCACCGAGCAAACTGCCATGAACATTAGTCAACGAAAGTTTGGCTTTCTGCAAATCCAGATCGCCTGAGAATCGAGTGCACACCGCGCCACCCAGAATTAATTTGTCGATGGCTACCGACCCGGAGGCCGTGGCTTTCGCAAAATAGTTGGACGAACTGCCGATCGCCAAAATCTTGTACCACGGGCGCTTCGCCGCCAATGGATTAAACAAACGGTTCAAGGTCACCGCGCTGGCTTCCGCAGACCGCAAATGAAACTGGATACGGCAGGTTTCCGGCGTCGCGCAGGGGCGCGGAATCACCAGTAAGCCACGCCAGGTCGACTCTGCGGCCAGCGCGTCCAAATTCTTAACCCGCACCGCATCAGCATCGATGACCAAATCGGCGCGCCGGATCTGAAATGGCGAATTCAGGCCTCGCACCTGAGCGTGCACCGAACGGAGTTGAGCAGTGCCAGTAACTTGTGGAGTCGCTAAGTCCCATGCTCCAGCCACGTTCAGATCGAGGGCAGTAATTCCCTCTGCCGAAACTTGAGGCGCCGGCAGCCGGAGCATCTGGGCGGCTTGTAAAAGACGTTTGAGCCCAGCTTCACCACGGACTGAAGCCGTATATCCGGAGCGTGAAATAGAAAGGTGGGCCTGGACCGGGGCCGGTCTACCGAGAGCAACATTAATCGGGCCAATCTGCAATTTAGGAAAATTCGGCGGCGCGACAGCGATCTGCGATTTGGAGGTTGAAGATGAAGTGACCAGGGCGAACGGCACGCGGCCCAAAATCAATTCAGATCCTGCCTGTGAGCTCAAACGTATGCCAGTGGCTTCGCCTTCTCCCAACAATTGCGCCGCCGCTGAAGAACTGCTTCGCCTCAATGAGAACGCGAGATCCATGCTGCCGGTAGCATTCAGGTCACGAGGAACTGTCTGATTGACATGGCGCAACAGCTCCAGAGCGGATTGCACTGGCGCATCTTTAGCGATGAGAGTTAGATTGTAGGACGAGAATGGAATGCCGGCCGCGCTCCCCTTAAGTTCCAGGCTCCCATCACCGGTCGGTGAATCGCAATCCACGTTGGTCAGAGAACGCTGGTCCGAGTCGTACTCGGCAGAACATTGTGCAGCCACACTGAAATCGGTGCCGGCAGGCATGTCCTCACGGCGAAGCTGGTCGATGGATGCTTCGCTGGTGATCTGCAAATTTCTCAGTGTCCCGGAAAAATGGCTGGAGAGTACGGCGCTACCGCGCCATTCTTTATCAGTTCCAAACAACAGTCTTGATATCTGCCCGACCTGCGCCTGTTTCCAGTCCAGGGACACTTGAACCGGTGTGTCGTAAAGCACAGCCGCGCGCTGCCAGACTGCATTGATGTTGATCACGCCGGTGTCAGTCAGATTGGCATCGGTGCGGATGGGGCTGGCTTGCAAGCGCATACCCCACTGGTTCTCTGATCCCTGCCAAAGCGAGAACTCGGCGTTGGTGAATGCAAAATGAGTTTTTTCCAATCCATTCTTAAAATTGATTCGCGCGTGTCCCGCTTCGATATAAGGGAAGATTCGGCGTGGCTCGCGTTTTCCGGCGGTGGTAGGAGCGGTTGAACTTTTCGCAGCCCGCTCGACCAGTTCTTCGAAGTTCCACTTGCCTTCGGCGTTGCGGCTCAAATTCAGGCTGGCATCGCTCAGGCTTAGGCTGGAAATTTCGATTCGCCTCCGCAGCAGGGAACTGACCCGCAGCCAAGCCGAAACGTCAGGAGAGCGGAGCAGCGGCTCGGCGCCGAACTCCGGATTGTCGTAGATGGTTAGATTTTCGAGCTCCAGGCCGGGGCGGGGAAGGAAGCGGATGTGGACCCCGGCAATCTCAACTCGCCTGCCAAGTTCCGTGCTGAGCGAGTCAGCTACTTTTCGGTGCAGCAGTCCACTTTGCGGGCGCACCAGGAAGAGCGCCAGCAATACCAGCGCTGTCGATCCAAGGACGCGTTTGGACAAAAGCTTTTTCAACGAACTACCCTGAAAGTGCGCTTCCAACGGGTCATATCAAAGAAGTGCAGCACCACGTGTCCAAGAAATGAGATCCGGTCGCCGGGGCTTTTCTGGAGATATTGGTCGGGTGGCGTTTCAAATGACCAATAAATAAACATGGGTCGCCCGATAACGTTTTGCCGCGGAATGAAGCCCCAGTAACGGCTGTCATAGCTGACGTCGCGATGGTCGCCCATGGCGAAGTAATTGTCAGGCGGCACTACCAGATCGCCATTTTCAAGGTGCTGCGGCATGGTCAACTTCCATTCCGAGGTGGCGTTGCTGTAGTCGGAGGGCGGCACGGCCGGGAAGTTATCGCGGTAAGGATCGTAGGGGTTAACACCAGTATTCAACACATAAGGTTCGTCCAGTTTTTGCCCGTTGCGATAAACCGCTCCATCCTGAAGATGAATGTGATCGCCAGGAACTCCCATAATCCGCTTCACTACATAAAGATCGGGTTCAGCCGGCGACAGAAACACCACAATGTCGCCGTCATGAATCGACGCATAGTGAACAATTGGCTGGATCCAATGGCTGGGCGGGGCGAACTGCACGCGATTGACGAACACATGGTCGCCGATCAGCAACGTATTCTCCATCGACGCGGAGGGAATTTCAAACGCCTGCAAGATGAAAGTAATAATGAAGAGGCCAGTCACTAGAACTCCCGCCAGTGAAGCTAAGAACTCGACGGTAGTCTCTCTCGGCTTTTCTTGCTTGATTTCTTTCGTGGCCAATCTCGTCCTCTTTCTCGAAATTTACTGTACCAGCCGCAAAGCCCGGTCCCATCGCGTGATCCGCACCAGGTGACTCATAGCATAGACGAAGCGGGCCAGTTTGTTGCCGTCCGCGGGATATTCGTTTTCCTGACTGCGCATGGACCAGTAGATCACCAGCGGCCGGCCCACGATATTTTCCCGAGGCACAAACCCCCAATAACGGCTGTCCAACGAATCGTCGCGATTGTCGCCCATTACAAAGTAATTGCCTTCGGGGACGATTAACTGGCCGTTATCGACCATCTTTCTCATTTCCAGCCACCATGCGCCATTTAGTCCCGCCACCGGCAGATCGACTCGCGGGAAGTCATCGCGAAACAAAGCTTCAGTGCCCCCATCGTTGGGACGAGAGTAGCGGGCGTAAGGTTCCACGGTCAGCTTGCTGTTTACGTAAACCCGGCCGTCAATCATGCGGACGCGGTCGCCGGGAATCCCGATTACGCGCTTCACGAAATGCTCGCTGGGATGAATCGGGTAATGGAATACAACGATGTCTCCGCGCTTCACTTTTCGGTAAGGCAGGAAGTGACCCCAGAAGCCGTCGTTTCCGAAATGCAATTTGTCCACCAGCAGATAATCGCCGATGAGCAGGGTATTCTCCATCGACTCCGACGGAATCTGGAATGCCTGCACGACAAAGGTCACCACGAAAACCGCGATCACCACCGTTCCCAACAGAGACTGCAAGGATTCCGGCCATCCGGAGCGACGATCCGCGTGCCTGCGAACCAGGTTCAACGGGACACTCCGTTGCCGGAGGGCAGCGAAGCGAGGTGCTCAAGCACTTGCCGCGCAGCTTCCTGCTCGGCGGTTTTCTTGGTTGCGCCTTGCGCGCGTCCCACGAACTCGACCTGGCCAGTCCCCAGCGCCAGCAATCGCGCCTCGATGGTGAAAGTCTTCTGGTGCTCAGGACCGGACTCCTTTACTAATACGTATGCCGGCTGCGGACGCGCACTTGCCTGCAAGGTTTCCTGCAGAGCAGACTTGTAATCAGTGACCTTTGCCGCCCGGCCGGTCGAAACAAATTCTTCAAGTTCCGGTTGAATAATTCGCTGCAGGATCAACTTCCGCGCGGCCTCCAGGCCGGCATCGAGATAGACAGCCCCGAGCACGGCTTCGAGAGCATCGACCAGCAAAGCAGCTTTGTTTCGTCCTCCACTTTTTTCTTCGCCGCGTCCAAGTCGCAGAAATTTTCCCAACTGCAACTGCTCCGCCACGCGGATCAGATGGTTCTTGCTGACGAGATGCGCGCGGAGTTTCGAAAGCTGGCCTTCGTTGAATTCCGGGAAGCGGCGAAATAGTTCCTCCGTCGTCACCAGCCCAAGCACTGCGTCACCTAAAAACTCCAGTTGCTCATTGTCACGGGTGCGTTCTCCGGAACCGGGACGGAGCATCTCCGCTTCCCGAGCCTGGGAGCTGTGAGTCAGAGCTCTCTCCAGAAATTCAGGCGAAGCAAACACATGCCCTATGGATTCTTCGAGGCTTGCAACTTCTCTGAGGTTAGAGGTCAACATTCAAGATTTCCCGCTCAGTGGGTCGGCGTGGAAGCCGGGCTTGGAGAGGCTTGGTTCGGTGGCGCATCAGTTTGCGGTGCGGTCTGCTTCGCACCCGGCGCAACTGCCGACGCTCCGCTTCCACCGGCCTGCACAACCAATCGATCTCGCTCGTTTCGCGCCATCCTGCCAAGATCCGTGCCCTCCTCGGTCAGTTCGACGGCGCGATTTGCCTGCTCCAGCGCCTCCGGATACTTTTTTTGCTGGTCCAATGCCAGCGCCAGGCGCAGAACAATTACCGGATCAGGGTTGGCCGCGTCCGTCTCCATTGCGTCTCGAAGCTTGGCTTCGGCCTCGGGATAATGCTCCTGCTTGTAATAGATGGTCCCAATAATTGCCAATGCTGTCGAGCGCAGGTATTTCTTGTATGCGTCTACCCTATCCGGAGACGTCCCCGCCGGGACCGCTAAATCAGTATCCAAAGTTTTCAGCGCGTGGCTCGCATATTCGACTACTTGTTCTGAGCGCTGCTGACGATCAAGGTCCGTAGGCCCGGTGCGCTCTTCAAGAATTTCCGCAATTCCGATCAGCGCCTCAGGATCATCTTTATCTATAGCCAGCACTTTAAGTCCCATGTTCATCATCTTTTCAGGATTGCCGGCGTTCTGATAACCGCTCATCGCCGCCCTGTAAAGCAACACGCGCACATCACTGTTGGGAAACTTGGCTGCGAAATCGTCAGCCGCTTTTTCCATCGCTTCAGGATTTTGCCCGTTGGCCACCGCCGCCTGATAGGCCTTGTACTCCTCTCTTGTCTTGGTTTGTACCGGCGGCCGCCCAGTATTCGGACTTCCCGCTTGCGGCGCGCTGGATGAAGCCGGCGTCGATGCCGAAGACTGCGCCCGCGCCGCCACAAGGCTGGTCGCCAGCACTGTGATCAGCACTGCCGCTTTTGTCATTCTCATTCTCCCGAAATTGCAATTCTGGCGGGCGATCGAAGCCGGTCAGTTGCTGTGGTCGTCTTTGTCGTTATCTGTGGTGTTGTTTTTATCTTTATCTTTCGCGCCGGCCGGTGGTTCGTATGGTTTTTGCAGTCCTTGCTCAGCCGCTGCTTTGGCCGCAGGCAGGGAGTCGCTAGCTCCCTGAGCAGCCTTGTAGTGGGCCACTGCTTGCGCCCGCAGGGGACCGCCGGTCTCATCATCCTGAAGATCGAGAATTCGTCCCAGATAAATATGCGACCAAGCCACGACTTGTGGCTCGCTGGTCGCATGAAGTGCTTGTTCGAAGTAATCGCGCGCCCCGTCCATATTTTTATTGAGCGAAATTTGCGCCAGAATAAACAACGCGCGTCCGGGATCTTCGGTCTTCTCAGCCAGCGCTTGCTTGGCCAGCCTTTCTGCGGTCTCGGAATCGCCGGCAGATAAGCGCTCCTCCGCGGTGGTCAGGAGCCTGCCTTCTTTCGCGCGCGCCAGATGCAAAACTTCCGGATCAGATTCGGTGGCGAACTGTATCTGTGCAGTTTGTTTTACCTCGCGACGAACATCTATTCCGCCGATCAAAGCCGGCAACGCGTTCCGGAATCCGATATTGTCTTTCTCAAACGGAATCAACTTCTCGTAAAAATAGCGCGTCAGAACAAAACCCTGCGACATGGATTCTTGGACTGCAGCCTCCTGGTCAGCCTGGCTGGCTTTTCTGTTGGCCAGAGTCCGGGCTTCTACGGCGCGAATCACGCACTCCGTCACCAGCAGGGAAGCATCATCTTTAAAAGCCTCGTCCATGGGCGCGAGACGTAGCGCGTCCATCAAAGGATCCAGCGCCACAAAACTGCCGGAAAATTTTCCGACTATGGGATCCAGGAGGTAATGAAGATACGCGTGCCGAATCTGGTCGATCTTCAAGGTTGTGCTCGTCCCCGGAGTGATCACTACGAAATATTCCAGACTGTAATTACGGGCATTAGTCTCAGATGAAGCTCCCATCGGCTCTACATACATGGTGAACGTGCGTCCCATGTAGCTGTTCGATGGCAGCTTGAGATAAAGTTCGGTGTCCGCAATCATCTTGGCCAGCGCCGCGCGATAGCGATCGGTCAAGTCGGAGTAAGCCGCGGCATGACGTTCCCACACTTCGTGAATTCCCACGTCGGTGTAGAACTTGCCGAGCAGCGGCACCAATCCAAGCACCGCGCTCGCATCCGGAGGAAGATCGGACTCCTTGGCCTTCAACGTCAGAGCGGGTGGCGGATTCAGATAAAGCCCCAGCGACACATATTCCGAGAGCGTGAGCGTGTCGGTTCTCTGTTGGTGATCGTGATAGAACGAGCAAACCGCATCAGCCGCGACCTTGGCTTTCTCGGAAACTTCAATGTTGTGTCCAACTTCGCCACGAATCGTCATGCGGACGGCATCGGCAGGCACCAGTTCGGCGTCATAGCCGCAGGCGTTTATCGCGCTGAGAACGGTGAACAGCGCCTCGCTGGTATCCAGCGTGACCGGGCTTTGGGCAAAGACAGGGCTGGAACCCAGGACGCCTAGAATCAGCAGCAAAAACAATCGTTTATGAGTCAGGAAAGCAGACCTCAGGGAACCCCTCCTGCGCGGGCGGACTGATAGTGTGGCTCTGACTTAAAGTTTAGGAGGTTCGCTGGCAGGGGTCAAACCGGGAGAGGTTAGGAGACAGCCAAATCCAAATGACACAACAATGTTAATCAAATAGTAAATGTGAGAGTTGATGATGAATAATGAATCGGTCGTCGTCGCTGGATTTTGGTGGAGCCGGAGTTTATCTTTTCTTTTGTGTGTACATTTTCTGGTCGGCGTTATCGAGCATTTCATCCAACGTGTCGCCTTCATGCCATTCAGCAGAACCTATGCTGACGTGTACCCGGAAGCCTTCGAGATGGCCTGCGTCGTTCCAATCGTGAAACTTTCGATGAATGCGTTCAATGACTTTTTCTGCTCCGGTTAAGGCTGTGTCTGCAAGGATGATTAAGAATTCATCTCCTCCATAGCGGACCACCGCATCCGAGGCGCGAATGGAAGATTTCAACACCGATGCAATCTCAGTCAATACGAAGTCGCCCGTAAGGTGTCCAAAGCGTGTGTTGACTTGCTTGAAATTGTCAGCATCGACCATCAGGAAGACCAGTGGCATTTTTCGTCGAATGGCTTGACTGATAAACCGTCCGGCAGTTTGGTCCAGAGATTGGCGATTATATATTTCCGTCAGCGGGTCTATGAACGACTGTTGCTCGATGACCTGGTTTTGTAGAGTGGCGGAGATCAACTGCTCTCGTAAGCGTCGAACTTCGAAACGTTTGCTGACCAAATATGTATTGAGCAATCCGAGTAGCACGAATAGGCCAATTGCCAGGGGCCTTGAAACTGTAAGTTCGAAATGGATTCCCTCATTAGTTAGGAATGCAGCACGGAACAGAATTGCGAGCAGTGTCCCGCTGACCAAGATTCCTGTGATAGTAACTATCGCCCACAGCTCCCAGTCGCGTTTCTCTAAATGGGAAAGCTGTCGGGTTACACGTGCGAGTTGGCTTTTGCTCTGGGTCAACATTTCGATCGCGCCACGCAAGTAGTCTAAATTTCAAAATGCCGGTTTGTAACGGGTACCGAAGTTACCACACTCTTGAGTCCCATGGCGGGTGGCCAAATCTCCCCTGTCGTGAAAAGTATATTCCCCTCGACAAACGAAACTGGAGGGCACCCCATGCTTCGACTTCGCTCACGACAGGTTTTCTCGCGTTGTTTGCGAGAAGTGGGATTTTTAAATGTCCGTCCGTCACACACTGTACGAGAAGAACCGGACGTGCGATTCTCATCGCGAGAAACTGCGTTATATACATCGCAATCCGGTAAAACGCGGGCTGGTGGAGACTACCGATCTGTGGCGGTGGAGCAGCTTCCGAGCTTACGCTTTCGGGGGAATTGGGCCGGTCGTCGTGAATGACTGGTCTGTGGTGAAGATGAAGGTCCGGGCACCATAAATGATCCCGGCAGTTTGAAGACCCCACTTCTCGCAAAGACCGCGAGAAATGGGGCATCCTCACCTGATCACTGGACGAATGATGCGCCGTCGAGCGAGGTGAAGCACTGAGCGTTACTGAACACCGTCTCGGCCTGGACATTCACAGCGCCACTTGTTTGAATAAAAAGCCGCCCTTTGGTGGCATTGCACAGATCGATGGGGACGTAGACATTGGTGACTGGGCGAAACTGCACTGGCAGCGTGAAGGGCTGTGTATTTGTGCCGACGGTAGCAATGGCGCCCTTGAAGTACACAACGCCGTAGGCATCTCCCGCTGCTGCTTTACTGGTACTGAACGGAGCGTTTGTCCAGCCGTTAATCGGAGTGAGCGCGCTGAACCCACTAGGTGTGGCCACAAAGACAGCGCCGTCAAGCGACGTGAAGCACTGGGCATTGCTGAACGAGCTTTCGGCTTGGACGGTTACGACCCCACTCGGGTCGATAAAAAGCCGACCGTTGGTGGCGTTGCACATATCGACTGGCACATAGACACTCGTGATGGGGCGAAAGGCTGCTGGCAGGGTAAATGGCTCCGCATTAGTGCCAGTGGTAGCAATCGCGCCTTTGAAATGCACAATTCCTGCAATTTTTTCGACCTCTGCATTGCTGGTACTGAACGGAGCGTTAGTCCAGCCATTCATAAGTGTGAGCGCAGTAAAACCAGTGCTCGCTCGCGCGAACGACGCACCGTCGAGCGACGTGAAGCACTGGGCGTTGCTGAACGCGGTTTCGGCTTGCACACTCACAACGCCGGTCGGCTGAATCACAAGCCGTCCGTTGGTTGCGTTGCACATATCGACGGCCACGTAGACACTAGTCGCCGGGCGAAACGCCGTTGGCAGGGTGAATGCCACTGCGCTTGTCCCTCCGGCAATTGCTCCTCTGAACTGCACAATGCCGTTGACTTCTTCGACTGTCGCACGGCTGGTAGTGAATGGCGCGCCAGACCATCCATTGACGAGGTTCAACGGCATTGGACCCACGAACTGGGCAAAAGCCGGGGCGCTACCGAGAGCGATTGAGGCTACAAGCAACACTGTGACGAACAGCAGACTGAGTGCGGTTCGGATAATGGGTTGAGCTTGCTCAAGTTTCTGCGTGTTTGGTACGACTCCGCGCGCTAGGAGAGCTTCACAACGATTCATATAGTCCTCCACTACAAGGCGAGCAACTTACCACACCTTTCAAGAAGGGCGACATAAATATTTCGAGAATCTTTCGGTCGAACGGATACTCAGGCGCGATGAGGGCGCCAAATATGGCGATTCGATTCGTTATCGCTCGCAGAAACCTAAGTACGAATATTCACGACGCTATCTGATAGCTGAATAGCCAGTTTGTGTATTTCTCGCGGCAACGTTCACAGCAGAAGTGCACGGCTAGCGGGTGCACGGCTCGCGCGTCGGTCCAGGCGGGAAGGATGGTGATTTCGCGGCGGTCGGTCTGCACTCCCATACTTTCTGCGGCCAGTCCCAAAATCCAGTTCTGACCATCTCTCTTCCGCCGGTGGCAGGTGTCGCAAAAATATTCCAACATACAGGAACCTCCACGAAAATTTTAGATGGCGAGTTCGCCCTACCGGATGCAGTCAGATTTTTGTGAGCTCACGTTGTAATAGGTGGTCAGCGAGGTGACAAACCGATTCCGGTCAATTAAACTCCGAATTCGAAGCAGTTATCCACTTCAGCCGGGATGGCGGAACTGGCAGACGCAGCGGACTCAAAATCCGCCGGTGCTTAGCACCTTGGGGGTTCAACTCCCCCTCCCGGCACCATGATTCCAAAACAGTTGAGCGAATCTCCTCGAATTCTTGGTTGCACCTTTGAGGGTGCAACTGTGCGCAAACTGTGCGGGTTTGGAATTACGGGCCATTTTCTGTCGCTGAATTGCACCTCGATAATTGTATCTCTGGATTTTTTAAAGTCCGCTCAGATACGGCACACTCTAGGCACACCTAAATAAATCATGGACGCCAAAGACTGTTGTGTCCGCCTGACCGACAGTCAGCCGATCATTCTGTCCAGTAGCCCGTGTTGCCGGGGTGAATCCCGCACACCGTTGGCACACTATTTTGTCGTGGACATGGTTCGCGGTCGAACTGGAGGTGATATGCGGCCAGACATACCGGAGACCGCAGGGTTCGAGGAGCTCCACCGTCCAGACCGTGCGGCTCCAAGTGTAGAAATGGTCCACTGTGGTCTACGATTATGAACAAGAAGATCAAACACAATGGCAAAGGCAAGACCGAAACAGCAGCACTATGTCACCAAGGCATATCTAGATGGATTTCTTGCTCCGGGTGCAAGTCAGTTGTTTTGCTACGCACGAAATGGCAAGATGTTTCCTCGCCGAACGCAGGATATAGCGACGGGAAGGAACTTCTACGCCTTCAAAAACGAAAAGGGCGAGTGGGACGACAGCCTAGAGGAAATCATTGGCCGAACGGTCGAGGCTCCAGGCTTGCCAGTTCTCCAGAAGCTTGCTAAAGGTAATACTCGGCTGAATTGGGACGAGAGGACGGCACTCGCCCTCCTCGTGGCGCTCCAAGAAGTGCGAACTCCGGCATCTCTCCAACGAACAATTGACTACACAAAAGCGATGACTGAAAGACTATTGCGTGAAATCCGACACGCTGATCCAACGCAAAAGACGATTGATCTTGTAGGCGAGGATGGCAAGAAGAGTACGGTTACTCTCGCTGAAATAGAAGAATCCCAAGCTGACCTCGAAAAGAAGAACTCTCTCGAAAAGCTGAGACTGGCGATGGGGCCAGCGATGGAACTGCATCAATACTACCGGCAAATGAAATTCACCATGCATTACCCGCTCGGCGGCCAGAGGTTCATTATAAGCGATACCCCCGTTATTCGAGTGTATTCGCATACTGGGGACGGAACCGGTCTAAATCGGAACGATGTTGAAGTTCGCTTTCCAGTCTCCAATAGTGCTTTCCTGACGATCACACACGACCTTAAATTTGCGGAGCAGCTGATTGGAGCAACGGCGGCAAAGCGGGCGAGGCTGCTTAATCGCCTTCCAGAAGTTCAAATTCGATACATTTCTGATGCCCAGGTTGTGGCGTTTAACAAGGGACATGTGAGACATGCCCGAATGTGGATCTTTTCGTCCGAAAAGTCAGAATGGGTTCCCGAACTGCTGAAAGAACGGTCAACGGCGCCGGAAGTCGCTGACCTGAGCAGTCGAGACCTTTACCACTTTCAATCGAAGGTTAACTATGATCCGAGAATGGATGCCCCAAAGCCTGACCGGTAGACAGGTTCCGAGCGCGGATGAGACGAAGCGTGAAACAGAAGGGATTGTCTCCGTAGCGTCGGCCAACGGGAAGGTGTCACAACATTTCGACTCGGCTCTTGGTTTAGGGATTCGGATGGTGTGAGATGACATCGAGCTTGAATACCCCGAGTTGCTGAGAGATCTGCCGCCCGCAGTCGACCCGTGCGGCGAAAACGGAGAGTTTCATACCTACGTCTCGGATGCGCCCGTGGTCGACCGCCCGATTCCAGTCCGAGCGGGAGCAATCATCGGGCGGGATGGTTTTGTCTTTGCCGATGTAATCCCCGAGTGGGCCTCAGTCGGGCGATCATTATCGAGTGATCATTAAGCTGATTCCAGCTTCTCATCCGAGGGGCTTCTACTCGCCGATCGTTTCCACATACAAGTGTTTATAGCTGAGGCGTGGGCTCGTGTCGCGTGTTTCAGAACGCGGCTCGTCTGTAACTGATCCCAAGCCAAACTCGTAGACGCTCGCTGGCTCGTCACGCAGAGTACTCTGTTGATGAGCTAGTGGGATCACTTTCGCCGGACTAATACTAGGGGTTTCTTTGTTCGCTATGATTGCGGTCGCTTCAAGCATCACAGCTCAAACGGCGACATTTCACGTGCATGGCGAAATCGCCGCTCCCCCTGGTGCGGAGGTTACGTTTCAGAACGCAAAAGTGAAGCGAACTGTGCGGACAGACGTAAATCGGCTTTACGCCTAGATCTTCCACTAGGTTTGTACATCATGACAGTACGGCGCCCGGCGTACCCTTCGATGAAAGAGTATAGAAGGCCGCTCTTTCAGGTGTCATCTCGAAAAACAGTGGTTCTGGATGTACCAGTTTTCCCAGCCAAAGCCGCTTGCGACCTGATGGTGTCTGACTCATCCAGTCGCCGTCGTCGGATCAATGGAAAGAAGCGATAACGGATCTTTGTGGAGGTGAAGAGTTTTTTGATATTCCATCCAAGCATTGGATCCCCTTCCAGCTCTACATTCAGTATCCCAAACGGTTACGGACAGCCGGGAAGTATGAATACAGTGCCGACACGACGGCAACGAATTCAACAGTTCCAGTAGTTATGGAGTACAATCTTTTCACATTGGAGGCGAACCATCTCACCTATGATCCAGGTCATCGAACTGCCTACGCGTCAGGAAATGTTTTAATTGTGAACCGAGCAGGTACAAAGCAGTCAGTCGAATCGGTTGTTCTCAAGATGGAAGACGGACTGGCATTTGCCTATCCGGTGAAACACGGCAACCCTTAGTCTCGGCATTTACCAACCTTTATACTTCGTTCCGTTCACCGCCCGCCTACTGGACTTCGTGAAAACGTCGAACACATTCTCCACAAGTCACTCTTGGGATATTAAAAAATACGCACCATCAAAAGCAGCCAGCTCGAAATTACGCACGGATTTACCAGACTCTCCCGCTGCGTCACTCCGACGGATGGACACGCGCTCGCCGTCCTTCCATCGGAGTCCCGCCATTTGATCCGCCGCTGTTGGGTTATAGACATGAACCAGCCAACTGTTCGCAGCCGCCACTGGCTTAATGGAAAAGACAATAATTTTCGTTGAAGAGAGCTCCATGAGTGGAAGATGTAACGGCCCGAGCGGGCCCGACACGCTAACGATTAGCGGTTGTCTTCTCTCGGTACCGAATTTCGCGGCTTCCGTTACATCGAACGCTGCGTGCGGCCGAATAGAATAGGCAAATGTGACAGGTCCTTCCTGATCAGCTTTGTAATTTGTATGCCAGTAGTTGTTCATGACATAGGAGTAGATCGAAGATGACGTTTTGATCGACTTCATCCAGGGCT